>JABAOE010000497.1_pt5 | contig 93064 bp, 86 predicted proteins | sample 7062141 | NCBI WGS metagenome assembly JABAOE01 (sample SAMN14538627, study PRJNA623070) | marine sediment metagenome | biome: marine biome [ENVO:00000428]; feature: marine pelagic biome [ENVO:01000023]; material: deep marine sediment [ENVO:00002113] | place: India: Gulf of Khambhat ... | reverse complement strand
CTTGTCGTTATATCGATAATCGCCGATCGCCGATGCATACACCGGATTCAACTCGAGGGTCCGCTCGAAATATTCGTCGAACAGTGACTGCAGCGATTCGGCCGAGCCTGTGACGCCGGCCTGCTGCTCGTCGCTGCACGCGACAAGAACAAAGGAAGCTGCCAGCACGGCAGCGATCATAGATCGCATTGCTTATCCCCAGAAAATGGATCGTGAGGATATCAGACCAGGAAACCGAGATCGCGTTGCGTGAAATTGTCGAGATGCGGGGCCACGATGTCGAGATCGGCATCGGGGATGCCAAACCACTTCGCCAGCGTCGCCGCGAACTGATCGGCCGACGTCGTCGGTATCATTCGGCCACCGCCCACATCGTCATCGCCACCGATTTGCAGTACGGGATAGGTGCCGAAGATATCCCGCCCGCTAACGGCGCCGCCCATAACGATCTGAATACCGCCCCAGGCGTGATCGGTGCCGTCGCCGTTCGATGTCAATGTGCGACCGAAATCCGACTGTGTAAACGTGGTAACACTTTCGGAGATACCGAGCTCGTCCAGTGCCGCCTGGAACGCAGTCATCGAGTCGCTGACTCCGCCGAGCAGGCCCGGCTGGTTCTGGTTCTGATCGTCGTGGGAATCGAAGCCACCGATACCGACAAAGAACATTTGCCGTTGCATCTGCAGCGCGTCGCGGTTGCCTATCAGTTTTGCCACGGTTTCCAGCTGGCGTCCGAGTTGCGAACTCGGAAATACCGTGGTCAGTACTGGTGCATTGGCGATCGCGTCCGACACAGTATCGGCGGCATCGATCGCGCGACGCTGAATCTCGGCGAATCCGCGCTCGTAGATCGAGCTGTATTGCGCATTCACGATCGCCTCGAACGCGAGTTTCTGATCATAGCGAATATTGCCTGGATCGTTGGAGAAGCCCTCGAATGGCAGTGGCCCGGTCTGTCCCATGACGTAGGCGATCGTTTCATCGGCAGACTGCCAGAGGGTCGTGCCGTTCAGCGACGCATTCGTCGCCATTTGCTGATCGGCCACGCTCTGACGAATCAGGTCGGCGATGCGGCCCGCCCAACCGGTCTTGCTCGTTCCCGCGCCCTTCAGTGAGTGCCACTGGTCCTGCTGGTCGTTGTGCGAAAACAGCTGTGACGGCACCGTAACAGAGCCGCTGAAATACTGGTTCTTTGTCGTTGGTTCGACGAGCGGTCCGACATTGGCGACAAAGGACGCCTGTCCAGACTCGAATAGCCCCTGGATGCCGGCCATGCTCGGGTGGAGACCAAACGGATCTACACCACCAACGGATATCGGGTTGATCGGCAACAGGTCTTGCTGCGCGATCGCCAGGTTTTGCCGCGAGGCGGCGTAGACGTTGTACTCCGCTGGCGTATTCGGCACGAGCATGTTGAATGAGTCGTTGCCACCGTGCAGGAACACGCAGACCAATGCCTTGTAATCCGCAAATGGCGCCATCGTGCCAACGCCCTGGGACCACGCCAGGCCCGGCGTGTGCGCTAATGTTGCCGCGGCGGCGGCCGCGCCGCTGGTTCTCAAAAAATCTCTTCGGCTGATCTTTTTCATCTGGGTCACCGCTGGTAAGCGTATTCCGGTGAAGTCGTAACGAAGTAAATCGTCTCGGCCGCACGCAGCGCGGTTTCCGCTTCAGGAACCAGCGCAAGCATGCCGGCGATCTCATTGCGCAACGTGTCCGAGATCTGCCCGCCGAGTAGCTTGTCCGCCACCATATCGATCAGCGCATCAACGTCGGATGCAACCGCCATTTCTTCGGAGAAATCGATATAGACGTCGTCCGGTCGCAAATTCTGGTTGGTCTGATTGAGACCGAAAGCCTGGAGGAAGAAATAGTTCGTCACATAAGTGTTGAGGTACTCGGTCGCAATCTCGAGCTCCGGCGCGACGAGCGCGCGGTCATTGATCTCGCCGGGTGGGGCATAGAACGGACTGAAGAAGTTGAAAACGTGCGTCGCCTGCAACGGCCCCTGACCGAAAACGATGTAGGCGAAGCCCAGCGGATAGCGGCCGCTCTGCGACGTCGCGTTGTAAGCCTTGAACAGCTGCGTAAGGCGCAACAACGGTTCCTTGATCTTGCCGTCCGTGTCGGAGTTCGGATTCGATCGGGCGTCGGGATCGAGCAGGATCGCCTTGACGACCGCACCGAGATCGCCACGCACTCCGGTGCCGTTGTCGTTGAAGACACGCGCAACTCGTTCGACATACTGCGGGGAAGGGTTGCTCGTCGTCAGCCGCTCGATCAACCGGGTCGCGATGAACGGACCAATGTTCGGGTGATTGAAGATATTGTCGAGGGCCATCGCGAGATCCCGGTCGCCGCTCTGGCCGGCCGGAACAATGAAGTCATTGAGCAGCGTCTTCGACCCGGTGTCGTGGAAGCTCTGCCAAAGCTGCATCGGGACAACCTGGTTCAGGAGTGTCGGTCGCGCGCCCCGGAACACCGGCGATCCTGCGTAGGTCCAGCCGGTATACACATGGGCAAAGCCCTCAATGATTGACTGGTCGTAGGTCGGGAGCGGCCGGCCCTGTCCGTCGGTCCGTACCGTACCGTCGATGTTCAACTCGACCAGCCCGATCGAAAAAAGCTGCATCAGTTCGCGCGCGTAGTTCTCGTCAGGCCGAATATTGTTGACCGGGTCGGGTTTCTCGTTACCGAGCATGCTCAGATACACGCCCATAGCCGGATGCAACGTGACATCTTCGATCAGGTCGCGATAGTTACCGAATGCATTGCGAGCAAGCATGTCGTAGTAACTCGCGAGCGAGTACGGCTGGTTGTTGAGAACGCCGAGCTGCGACACGACCATGATCTCGGACAGTGCAAACGCGACGCGCTGGCGTAACTGATCTTCACCGTGCAGGGCGTTGCGAAACCAGATATCGACGCGGTCCTGCTGCAACTGGCCAATGAATTCGGGAATCGGAATCGACTGCACGTGGGGCAATTGCAAGGACGCAGGTTTCTGCAGCTGATCAATGATCCAGGCCTCGTAACGCATCGCGATGACGCGGTCGGCCTCGGCCTGGGTGGCGCCGAATGTCGCCTGGTTCAGGAACTGGTGTGCCTCGGCCATCGTAATCGGCGGTGGCGGGGGTGGTGGCGGTTGTCCTCCGCCTCCACCTGAGCCGCTGCCGCAACCGGCAACGCCAATGAGGACAGTGGCAACGATCGAGATCAGCCGTACGTTCATATCATTGGTCCCTCACAGACTCCAGGTACGCTATCTGCTCTTCCGTAAGCAGGTTCTTCAATCTGACCAGCATTGCGACCTGCAGTTTCTTGACTTCGTTCTCCGCCCGTAACGCGGCGTTGACGTGTTCGATCACCGCGGCCTCGTCGATCGGCGATTTGTCGAGCTCGGCCATGAGTTGCTGGTAGGCCTCGGCCACGTCCCATTCGTACTCGGCAACATTGGCCTGAACGTCGACAACCGCCATGCGAATGTCCGTAAACTGTTGTTTGCTAAGCCCTAATTCGTCCCGGTGCTCGAGAATAACATTCGGCGCAAACAGCTTTCCTTTAAACGGATCTTCCTTCGGCCCTGCCGCAAACGCTGTCGCAGTAGCAAGGCTAACGAAGCCCAGCAATACCAGTAATTCCTTCCTCATAGTAACGATCCTCCTGCCGGTTCCGTTGACTCGAAGATCTCCGGCATATCCTGATATATGTCAAATTGTTTGTCGGGCAGCAGTGCGTCGGATGGGGCCGACCAATAGGTGGACTCGAGCAGATCGGCAATCTCGATGTACGAGGATTCCACCGGCGCCTGCATGTTGAAGGCGACGACAACGGCTGCAACGATCGCCGCCGCACTCGCGAGGTAGCGGTAGCGGCGACGGCCGGCCGCATGGCGTTTTCGGGCCGCCCGCCAGGACTTGTCGAACGACGTCTCGTAATCCGCTGGCCACGATTCGCTGACCGCACGGCGCAGCGCTTTGTCTTTGTCCTGCATCATTCTTCCTCGGCGAAAGCGCGCAGTCTTTCACGCAGCGCCTTCTTTGCCCGGTCATAGTGTTGTCGGCCGGTACCCACTGACACCCCCATTACAGCGGACGCTTGTTCGACCGTCAGATCGCGACAGAAAACGAGTTCGATGATGTCGCGCTGCCGGGCGGGCAAAGCCCTGACCGTTCGCCACACACCATCATCGATGGGGGTTTCGCCGTCGACAACCTGCTCACCTGCGACGTCCTGCCGGTACGTCCGGACGAGTCGCAGCCGCGTGGCCAGCCGCCGGTATCGACTTTTCGCAAGGTTCTGTACCACCGAGAACACGAACGTCTTCAGACTCGACTTCTTGTCGAAACGGGCATTGCCACTCAGCAATTCAACGTAAGTCTGCTGCATCAGGTCCTCCGCGGTCGCATGGTCGAAGTCGCAACGGGAGAGCGCCCAGCCATAAACCTGGCTGTGAAGGGCTTCCAATGCCGAGCGTGACACGTGGGGATTGTTTTCCAGAGCATCGCTTTCCTTCATACCCCCTCCCATTCGTTTGGTGGTGTCAGGTAGATGCTTGTATGACAGGCGATAGTTGCCGTTTTGCCCCGATCTTCAGGCGCAATTTTCCATAACGGGGGCAAAGGCTGTCGGCGCAACCCGGCAACCCATGACGGTCTGGTGAATCGTAAGTGACATGGGCGCTCCGCAGCCGGCTGGCCGGAAGCCGATCAGGATCGTGACGCCGCGCGCTGCTTCCGGGCCGCTGTGCCCGGAGCCGCCCTTGCACTCCACGACGATATTGCCGGGCTCGAATGCGCCCAGGCCTTGCAATGCCGACAGGTAAGCGCCCACCTGCATGCGAACAATATCGGCGGCCCGCTCACTATCAGGCTCGAAGACTGCCCAGCGGGTTGCGTTATCGATCGAGTTAACGATCCGCAGGCAGAGCCGCCGCACGGCAAGGTCTCTTCGATGCGGCTCCCGGGCGGGGTCCATCGTGACCGAATTCCTGATGTGTGTTCGGCCGGCGCCGCCTTTTGTGATTGCATTGAGCCCGTGGCGCGCCAGGAGCTGAATATGCTCCTCATCGATCTCGATGGCCGCTGTCAGGTCTCGCGAAAAACCATGGGCGGTGGTGTCCAGGGGCCGCCAGGGACCCTCCCCCTTGTCGAGCTTGCACAGAAGACCTGCCAATGCCGCACCAACGGCCCGCGGACGCATGTCCTCATCCGCGCGCTCGCGGAGGCGCGGAAAATAACTGATCGCATTGGCGCTCGCCAGGCCGAGCTCGCGTACTCCGGCGACAGCCATAGCCGGCGTATTCCAGTCGAGGCGCGGGTCGATCACGAGCATTGCACCCCGCTTGCGACAGAACAGTTCCGCTGCGAGTAACGACGCAGGCCCGAGATCCCGCGACTTGCCGGGTGGTGGCAGGTACAGGATGTCGAGCTGTTCGATGTTCCGCAGGGCAAACAGACCGGTCCCGCTCCTGGGGGACCCGATCAGGTCGTAGTCGGACAACTCGTCGCCATCGCCCCCCTCCTGAGCCTGTTCGACGTACGCATCGTCTAACGGCGCGAGTGGGCCTTGTGTTACATCCGGGCGGTGCGTGGGAAAGGGTCGCTCGACACGCGCCATCGTCGACGTCAACAACGCATCGGCGACGAACCTTCGCGACCCTTCGCGAAAACTCACGCGCCGGTAACACTCCTGGTCGATGATGTGCCCTGACGCCGGGTCGGTCCGCTGCAGCGTAAGGTTGAACAATTCTTCATCGGCCCCGTCTATTCCATCGAGATCAACAGCGGCTCGCAGCGATTCCGTCGAGCCCGGTTCGACCGCACGCAGAACGAGCGCGGAACCGCTGGCCGGAAGACAAAGCATCGCTCCACGCGCATTGTTTGCTACGCGCACGACGTACAAGCGATGTCCACCGTGTTCGAAGAACTGTTTTACGGCCGGGCCCAGGCTGGACCGCGACCACAGGTCGCCAAACCGGCGACGAAACTCACCGATATCACGAATCAGGACAGGTTCATTGAGGGGACCCCGAAGTGTACGGCCGACGAACGCGGCCGTAGTTTCCGGCGACACGTCGATGGCCTGCACCATCGGCGCCATTTCGGTGACCGTGATGCCACGGTCAACTGCATCCGACAAAAGTGTCTCCGATACAGTCAGTCAGAGGTGGCATCAATTCTAAAGTGATTTTCGCTACTATGCGAACGATGGCCGACTACCTGGCAGGCGCTTATCCGCGGCTCGCGCGCGGGTTGCCGAAGCTCGATCTGGCTGACTTGCCGACGCCAGTCGATACGGCAACGATCCGTAGCGGGGGCCGCTCCTGTGTGATCGCGATCAAGCGTGACGACCTGACAGGAAAACTTTACGGCGGCAACAAGGTGCGCAAGCTCGAATACCTGCTGCACAAAGCGCAGCGCCGTAACGCCGGTCGCATAGCGACTTTTGGCACCGTTGCATCAAATCACGCTGTCGCCACTGCCCTGTATGCGCGCAAGCTCGGTTATCCGTGCACCTGCCTGTTGTCCAACCAGGTCAAAACGCCCGGCGCCGTCCGTGCGCTGAACCTGCATCTCGCCAATGAGACGGAGATTGTTCGTTACGGCGGCAGCCGCAAAACCCGTATCGCGATACTCCGGGAGCATCTCTGGAACCGGCAGGTGTTCCTGATTCCGCCCGGCGGGTCGAACTGGCTTGGCGCTATAGGTTTCGTCAGCGCCGGTTTGGAATTGGCGGCGCAGATCGAGTCCGGCATCCTGGGCGCACCCGATCGACTGTACGTAGCCAATGGGACCATGGCCACAGCCGTTGGTCTTTCTCTCGGCCTTGCGCTCGCGGGCCTCGAAACCGAGGTACAGGCGGTACAGGTGACCGAAGACTTCGTCTCGAGTCCCGCGGCAATGGAGAAGCTCACAATAAAAACCGCGCTGATGCTCAATCGTCTGGATCCGTCGGTTCCAGCCGACCTTGCACAGCGCACACGCTACGTATTTCGTACCGGGTTTCTCGGCGATGGCTACGCGAGAACGAACGACCGCACTGAAAGCGCTATCGCTATCGCGCGCGAGCAGCTCGGCCTGCGACTCGAAGCAACCTATACCGGCAAGGCGATGGCCGCCCTGCTTGACGATCTCGAGACCCGGGCCGGCAATGTCCTGTTCTGGAATACGTACAACTCGCGGCCATTGCCGGCGACAACGAAACGGCCGGCCGATACGAGCGGACTACCCGAGGCGTTCCTGCGTTATTTCGACTGAAGGGCCGGGTCGTCCGGCTCCTCTGCGGCGCGCACGGCTTCGTCGATCATCTCGCGAACCTCGGCCAGCGTCGGCGCTTCTTCGTCGATTTCCACGATGTTATGCACGACGCGCGACCGCGCGAGTATGTCGTCGCCGGCGGCGTCGATCCTGCCCGGCGTGCCTGTCGCGGCGCCCGCAATTTCGCGCGCTCGCGCAATTTCCCGATCCGTAAATCCCGGGCCAAGCTCGGCATTCCAGTGTTCGAGCAACAAATCGAGTCGCTCATCCGAATCCGCGGTGTCGTCTTCGAGCGGTGCATGCGCTTCGAAGTAGATGTCGTTATCGCGACGACCCATCAGGTAGGGCTCATTGATGATCGCCACCGCTTCACCGATTTCGACCAGCTCGTAAAGATATTCGATGTTCTCCGGATAAAGCCGTATGCAACCGTGGCTGACACGCATACCGACACCATAGGGCTGGTTCGTGCCATGGATCAGGTAACCCGGCATCTCGAGCTTGAGCACGCGATGGCCCAACGGATTGTCGGGCCCGGGCGGAACGACCGACGGTAACGGGTCGCCGAGTGCCGCATGTTCCTGGCGGACCGAGGCCGGTACGTACCAGTGCGGGTCTTTCGCCTTCGCAACGACGGATGTCTCGCCGAGTGGCGTCTCCCAACCGACGCGACCGATTCCGATCGGGTAGGTCTTGACGATTCTGGGCTGACCTTCCGGAACCGTTGGGAAATAAAACAGTCGTTTGCTCGCGATGTTCAGCACGATGCCTTCGCGCGGCACATCGGGGAGGACGAACTGTGTCGGCAGGACTATGGGCGTGTTTTCGCCCGGCAGCCACGGATTGACGCCAGGGTTCGCGGCCAGGATTTCGTCATAACCGAGTCCGTAGGCGCGCGCGAGATCGGACAGCGTGTCCGTGTCGCTCGTGAACACGACCTGCGGCACGCCAACGACCGACTGATCGGCCGATTGCAGCACGAAATGCCCCGGCGCGATGGGATTCTCGAGCGGCCGGTCCTCGAGCGGCACGACCACGACCGCCTTGCTCTTGTTGGGGGCCGTGCCGAAAAAGTCATGCAGCGACGAACAGCCGGAGAGTGCCGCAAGCGGCAGCAGAATCAGGAGCCGGGCTGTAATTTGGCGTTACTCCTCGCTGGTCTGAACCAGCTTGTCAGGCGTCGGACAGTCGGGGATACGCCCCTCTTCGTGCGCCTGATTATACAGAGGCAACACCTCGATCCATTGCGAAATCAGGGATTCGATGCGATTTTCGCTCGACGGGTGCGTCGAAGCGAACTCGGCGGGCGCCGAGCCACCCGCTTCTTCCTGCATGTTCTGCCACAGCGGCACCGCGGCGCGCGGATCGAAACCGGCTTTTGCCATGTATTCGAGGCCAATGACGTCAGCCTCGGTCTCCTGGCTGCGCTTGTACGGCAGCAGAATGCCGTACATGGCACCCTGGTTGAGCATTTCCTGCGCGGTGTACGTGGCGCCATAATTACCGCCGCCAAGCAGGACCGCGGCGACCTGGATGCCGATCTCCATGCCCTTGCCGCCGCCTGACAACAGCTTGCGCTTGGTGTGTTCTGCCGTTACGTGAGCGATTTCGTGGCCGATCACGGCAGCGAGCTGGTGCTGGTCACGGGCCGCGCGAAGAATGCCTTCGTAGACGACGATCTTGCCGCCAGGCATGACGAACGCGTTGAGTTCCTGCGTCTCGACAATGGCCATCTCCCAGTTCAGATCGCTGTCAGGTGGCTCCAGCGAGATAACCACGGCATTCGCGACACAGGCAATGTAGTCGATGATGTCCTGGTCGGTCGTCAGCGGCGCCTGGGCCTTGATGCGGGCGAATTCCTTCGCAGCCTCGGCCTCGAGCTCGACATCCGTCTGCGCGATCGCCGCCGACGCCGCGCCAAGACCGCACGCGACGAACAGGTAAGACAGCATTTGGCTGAAGCGCTTGATTGTCATGAATTGTCCTGGAGCCCGGCGGCCCTGCATGCCCTGTTACAGTTTACGACAATTTCCTGGCGCCGCGGTTCCTGTGCTAGCGCGGCAGGCGGGACTCGAACTTACGCCGCCAGTTCGCGGCGTCGACTTTCTCGAGCGTGCTATCGATGTTGGACATAAGTCGCTTTTGCAGCGGTTGCCGGATCCGGTAGGTCACGGCATACAGGTCCCGTTCCGTCACGCGTTCGGTCAACAACTCGTCACTCGTCCTGATTTCATCGGCCAGTCCGAGTTCGAGCGCCCGCGTCCCGTACCAGTGCTCGCCGGTTGCGACCTTGTCGAGGTCCAGGTCCGGCCGGTACTTGCTGACGGCCGCCTTGAACAGGGTGTGCACGTCTTCGAGTTCTTCCTTGAGCTTGGCCCGGTCTTCATCGGTGTTCTCGCCGAACATCGTTACGGTGCGCTTGTACTTGCCCGCCGTAATCTGCTCGAAATCGACGCCGTGACTGTCCAGCATGCGGTGAAAATTGGGGATCTGTGCGAGTACGCCGATCGAACCCAGGATCGCGAACGGCGCCGCGTAGATCTTCGACGCCACGCACGCCATCAGGTAACCGCCGCTCGCAGCGACTTTGTCGACGCAGACGACCAACGGGATACCGCGGTCACGAATTCGCGCGAGCTGGGATGCCGCAAGGCCATGCTCGTGAACGACACCGCCATGATTCTCAAGACAGACGATGACCTCGTCGGCTTCCGTCGCGACTTCGAGGACCGCGCTGACTTCCTCGCGCAGCGCCGGCAGCGCAGTCGCTTTCAGGTCGCCCTTGAAATTGATCACAAAACTGCGTGGCTTGACGGAGGGATCCTTTGCTGCCGCCTTGTCGCGTTTCTTTTCTTCTTTTACTGCTTTTTTTCGCTCTTCCTTTTTGAGCACGGCCTTGCGCAACGTGTCGGCGAGACCCTTGTACTTCTTGTTCAGGTTCTCGACCTCGAGCCCCTCCTGGTGTGCTTTGCGCCCTGCCGCTGCCCCGACGCCGATGATGACGACGACCGCCGCTACGATCGTCAGCGCCTTGACGAGGAACAGGCCGTAATCGAAAAAGAACTCGCTCATACGGCCAGACCGACGTTGTTCTTTTGCAGAACCTGCTCCGCGCGATAGCTCGAGCGCACCATGGGACCGGCGACGACCTCGATAAAGCCTTTTTCCAGGCCTTCGCGACGATACAGGTCGAACTCCTCGGGCGTCACATAGCGCTCGACGGCCAGGTGATTCGGCGTCGGGCGCAAGTATTGTCCGAGGGTCAGGATGTCTACTCCCGCCTCGCGAAGATCGTCCATCGTCTGCAGGATCTCGTTGTCGCGCTCGCCGAGCCCGAGCATCAGGCTCGTCTTGGTCAACACATCCGATCGATGCTGCTTGGCATGGCGGAGCACCTCAATCGTCTGTTCGTAGCCCGCGCGCGGGTCACGCACCGGGTGCGTCAGCCGGCGAACCGTCTCGACGTTTTGCGCAAAAACCTCGACACCGGAGTCGACCACGATGTCCACATGTTCCATGACGCCGTTGAAATCGGGTGTCAACGCCTCGACCGCCGTCTCAGGATTTTGTTTCCTGATCTCATGGACGCACTCGGCGTAATGCGACGCACCGCCGTCGGCCAGATCATCCCGGTCCACGGACGTGATCACGACATATTTCAGGCCCATGAGCCTGACGGCCCGCCCGGTATTGGCCGGCTCTTCGGGGTCGAGCCACCCTTTCGGGTTGCCCGTGTCGACCGCGCAGAATCGGCAGGCCCGCGTGCAAACGGACCCCATGACCATGATGGTCGCGGTTCCCGCGTTCCAGCATTCGCCGATGTTGGGGCACATGCTCTCTTCACACACGGTGCTCAGGCGATTGCGGTTGACGATCTGATTGACGGCCGCATACCCCTCACCGGCGGGCATCTTTGCGCGCAGCCATTTGGGTTTCTGGCCCCTCGGCACCGGCTCCGCGCCGGCGCGGTTTTTTACGCCATTCTTGATGGCCGAAAAGCCCTGGTCCGTCTTGTACTTGGCGCCACTCTGGACCACCGGAATGCCGCGAAATCGGTTTTCGCTGTCTTTGCTCATGCGACGTTCTGGGTGCACGAAAGGGCGTGCATTGTAACGCAAAAAAAAATCCCGGCCGAGGCCGGGAGAGTCAGGGGGAATCGGTGTCGCGCCAGAAGTGTTCAGTGCAGTCTCGACCAGCTCACAAGCTTCACGGCGTTCTGCCGCAGGTCGAAATTGCGTGCCAATACGGCTTCAATGTCACGCTCATCGCAGTCCGAGTCCATCGGGTGGCTCAATTCGATAACGCCGCTGAACTCGTTGCCGCCGCGGTATTGCGCGTCGGTCAATATGAACTGCGTGTAGTATTTAGCGGACATGACTCTAGACTACGCATGGGACAACCTCGCATCTGTGATACAGAGCACAAAATGCGACTTTGCATAATCCGGCTCCCCCCCGGAGGGCGCATTCCGGCCCCCAATCTCTCGCAGAAAAGCCGGTTGGAGCGTAAAATTCCGGCCAATCGGCGACACGGCGCACAGATTTTGTGCCCCAGCATATGTAACATTAGCTCGTAACTGCCTGTCGCTTGGGCGGTTTCTGATCGAAACATCGCAGGAAACGAACGAAATGTCCGTACACCAACGAATCGCACAATGCGTCCTCGTTGCAGCTCTGATGCTCAGTGCTGGCAGCGCCTGGGCGCAGAATACTGAGCTCCGCAAGACGTTTTTCAAGGAGGCGGATGCCGCCAAGGCCGCGGCCGACGCCGCTCAGGCCCAGCTCCTGGCCCCTCGCAGCTATGCCCGGGGCATGGATGAATACAACGACGCAGAATTCGCCCTCGAGCGCGGTCGCAACATCGAGACCGTTCGCTCGAATGCCAGCGCAGCCGCGGAGCACTTCAAGGTGGCCACAACGGCCGCGGAACTCGCCGCTACCGCACTCGCTCAGGTCATGAAGAGCCGCCAGGACGCCGCGAACGCCCGGGCGCCGGAATTGTCTCCAGACATCTGGTCCGAGGCGCAGCGCAAATTCGGCGAAGCCATTCGCCTGCTCGAACGCGGCGACCTGAAGGGCGCAAAACGCCGTGACATAGAGGCGACCAGCCTCTACCGCGACGCCGAACTCATCGCTATCAAGGCGCAGTACCTGAGTGAAACCAGGAACCTGCTCGCACAGGCCGATCGGGCCAGGGTCGGCCGGTATGCACCGATCACGCTGGGCAAGGCCAAGCAGCTGCTCGCCGATGCCGAACGCGAACTCAATGAGAACCGATACGACACGGACCTCCCCCGCAGCCTGGCACGTCAGGCCAATTACGAGGCCAAGCATGCCATCTATCTGTCGGAGATCGTGCGCAGGATCCGCGATCGCGACATGACCACCGAGGAACTCGTGCTGCAGTGGGAGAAGCCCATGCAGGACATATCGGGCGCAGCTGACATCGTCCCGGACATGGAAGACGGTCCGACCCGTCTCGCCGCGGAGCTCGTCGCGTACATCGAGAACCTGAACAACGAGAACCAGGCGCTCGGCCAGGAGAACTCGGAAAACGAGATGCGCCTGACCGAAATGCAGGAGGAACTGGCCGCACTCGACGAGCGCCTCGGTGGCGCGACCGCCGAACGCGCCGCACTGATTCAGCGACTCGAGGCGCAGGCCCGGGTCAAGGAACAGTTCGAACAGGTCGAGAAGATGTTCGCTCCGGCCGAGGCCCGTGTATTCCGTGAGGGCGACAACATCATTTTGCGGCTGACGGGCCTCACGTTCGACAGCGGGATGTCACAGATCAGGCCCGAAAGCTTCGATTTGCTCGCCAAGGTCGAAAAGGCAATCGATGTTTTCCCGCGCAGCGAACTGATCATCGAGGGTCATACGGATTCGTTCGGCAGTGACGACCAGAACCAGGTGCTCTCCCAGGAGCGCGCCGAATCGGTCCAGCAATACATGATCAATGCAATGCGGATCCCAACCTACCGGCTCATAGCGACGGGCTACGGTGAAACACGGCCCGTTGCCAGCAACGAGACCGAGTCGGGCCGGGCGCGCAACCGCCGCATCGATATCGTCATTAGGCCCAACATCGACGCAAGCTAGGAATTCGCTTTCCACCAGTCGGCAACGATGCCGGACGTGATGTTGTTCGCGAGATAGCCGTACTCGGCGTGCACGTTCAGCACGCCGTCGCTGCGAAAGTAGTTGAGTAAACTGTGGTCCTCGATGGCCGTAACGAGACCGAGCTTCAGCATGGCGTCAAAGTCGTCGGCAAGCGTCGGGTCCACCGCGGTCAGGTCACCGACAGCCGACAGGTTGATCCAGCGATCGATTCCGGCTGGATAACGGTCTTCATCGCGCGCTTTGTAACCCTCGAGCCTGCGCTGAACGAAGCGCTGCCCGAGCGGGCTGCCCATTGTCAGCAGGGTATCCACGCGCACCTCGTCGCCATCACGACGCGACATCTGCCACAGGGCATCCCAGGCGATCACTGATCCCATGCTGTGCGCCATCAGCAGGACCGGCCTGCCCGATTCCGCCGCGGCCCGCAGCGGAATCTTGAGCATCTGCCGGGCGTGATCGGCAATCCCGTTAACGTTGCGCTGGTACCGCCGAAGGTCCCGCAGATGCAGCTCGAGCTTTTCGTTGGCCACGTGCGGTATCAGGAACGGCAGAACGTCCGCGATCGTGAACACCCGGCGCGCCAGCCGCCGGCTGAAAGCGCCGGCCTCGGCGATATCCGTCGACGTTGCCGCCTCCTGGCGGATGACCGTCTCGATCGCCTCGAGATCGGGGACGATGTCGCGATGCTGGCCATAGAAGTCGAAGGTCCAGGACACGATGTCGAAACAGTGCAGATTTGACGCGATGTCGAGAGCAACCGCCTTGTCGTGGCGCTTCACTCCGGCGAGGAGACAACGAAACAGCGCATCACGATGCGCTTTGGGCTCGGGCTTGGGCAGCAGACCCGGGATATACAGGATCAGCGGCAGCTCGATCATAAAGTATCGCGCCCGGTTGTGTGCGTACACCGCATGGGAGAACATTGTGTCATGAAATACCTGCACACAATGGTACGCGTTACCAACATTGACGAATCGCTCGACTTTTACTGCAACAAGCTGGGCCTGGTCGAGCTACGACGGCACGACAGCGAACAGGGCCGTTTCACACTCGTTTTTCTCGCCGCGCCAGGCGACGAAGACGCCCAGGTCGAGCTGACGTTCAACTGGGATCCCGAAGACTACGGCGAGGGGCGCAACTTCGGACACCTCGCCTACGCCGTCGACGACATCTACGCCCTGTGCCAACACCTCTTGGACAACGGTGTGACGATCAACAGGCCTCCGCGGGATGGGCGCATGGCGTTCATTCGTTCGCCGGACAACATCTCGATCGAGCTACTGCAAAAGGGCGATGCGCTGCCGCCCGCAGAGCCCTGGGCGTCGATGGAAAATACGGGACACTGGTAAAGCGTTTAGCCGCCCGGCATGAGTGGCGGCAATGCTTCCTCGTTACCGGAATCGTCTTCTTTGAGCACAGAAAAAGAACGGATCGCCGCGGCCAGCGCCGCACCGTCAAAGTCACCCGGTTGCGGGCCATAACTCAGGCTCGACAACGCATCGAGCTGGCTCGCAAGATCATCCGAAACCCGATGTGACATTGCGCCAATGCTGCGCGGCGGCGCGTCGGGCCACTCCAGCGCGGCCCACTCCAGCAGCAACTGTTTGACACTGTTGATCTCCCCGCCCCGCGCGGCTTTTCGGGCATCCCTGAGCAGTCGGGACTGGCGCTTGTGGATCGGCACAGGCGCCGGTTCACGCGGCTCGTGTCTGACCGGCCTCGATGTCCACCACCAGGCCAGCAACGTCGCCAGCCAGAGTCCGGCAAGCAATTCGCTCGCCCGGCGCCAGAACTTTGCGGGAAACACGGGGTCTTCCGGTTGTGCCGCCTGATCGGCCTCTGCAACCGGCTCCGGTTCGGGTAGCGGCGCTGGGGCTTCACCCGTCGGCAGGATCGTGATGGACCTTTCGGCCAAGCGGGCAACCTGCCATTCACCCGCGACGGTATTCCACCACGGGACCTCGATAGCCGGTAGCGTCACGGTTCCCGCAGCTACACCGATCATCGCGTGCTGATCCTTGCGTACCCCCCGGATGCCGCCCGCCTCGATCGACCGGCTGAGATCGGGTTTGTCCGGATAGACATTGATTCCGTCGACTTCGGGAGGATCCAGCGCAGGAATCTGGGTTTCGAGCTGACCAAGCGCGCTGATCGTGACATGGCGCGTCAGGGGCTCTCCGGCCTTGACCTCGCTGGCATCCCGCGACCAGTCCTCCGAGAGCTGCAGGTCGCGTGCCGGCAGCCAGGCCGCATTCGGAAACTCGTCCGGCAGTGGCGGTATCGGCAGCACCGCGACAATTTGCGAATCGGACTCGAACACCTTGCGACCCGTAATGCGGCCATCGCGCAGCACGCGCGCCTCGAAGCGTGCCGGCGATATGTCGATCGTGCCATGCTCCTGCGGGTAAAGTGCATACACTCTCTCGACGACGTTGTATGGCGTACCGTCGATGATGGCTTCATAGCTACGATCGTCGCCTGCCAGTTCGCTGAGCACCTCGACGCCGCTGACGGTGGGATCGCGCAAGGCCGGCTGCCGCGTCGCTACCGACCGGTAGATCTTCACGGTCAGCAGAACCTGCGCCTGTACATAAGTCTCGGTGAAATCCACCTCGCTCGTCACGAAGACTTCGGCTTCGCCGGGCGGCGCGTAACTCGGCTCGTTCACCGTGATCGTGAGCGGTGCGCTGCTCTCGGTGCCGACCGTCACCGGTGGAATCGTGATTCTGCCGGCCCGCTTGGGCATGAGGACGTATGTCCAGGTCTTGCTACGCCGAATCTGGCCGTTGACGATCGTCGTGTTGCTGAGCTGGCTACCCTGACCGACATAGAAGTCGGCCTCGAGTGCCGTGATGTCAGGCTGCAGATCGATATTCGTATCCGATATGACCTCGAGCGTAAACGACTCATTGAGGTCGATATCCAGGCGGTCGACGCGGGTTGTCACCGCCGCAAGCGCCTCCGCGCCGAGCAGCGCCGCGAGGACGACGATCACGGTCGAATACCGGAGCCCGGTGCCTACCATGGCTGCACCTCGTCGTCCGGCCAGGTGTTGTTGCCGTCCTGGTCCTTGCCGGTCTTCTGGTACTGATACCGGAACTTCCGCCGCAGCAGGCCGCCCGGATCATTGGGGATACGACGCAACCACTGCTCCATAGCCTGCTGCTGCTCCTGCTCTCTGCGCAGGGCTTCGAGTTCCTCGGGCGTCAGCTGCTGCGCCATTTGCTGTTCCTGCTGCGCAGCCTCTTCGGCTGCGCGGCGCAATTCTTCCCGCAGCGCCTCCAGGTCTTCCTCGCTGGCCTGCTGATCGTCGCGCCGCGAGGCGTCGCCCTCCTCGGACTGGCTGTCGGATTGCGATTCGCTGTTCGCGCTCTGTTCCTGCGACTGGTTGTCACTGTCGGACTGTTCCCCCTCGCCCTGCTGGTCCGACGACTCCTGCTGGTCACCCTCGCTCTGTTGCTGCTGCTCCTGCAGTTGCTTGAGCAGGTCGCGGTTGTAGGCGGCATCCGCATCCTCGGGATCCAGCTCGAGCACCTGCTCGTATGCATCGATCGCGGACTCGAATTCGCCCTGGCGAGCCATCGCATTGCCCAGGTTGTAGAGACTGCGCGTATCGCCTTGCTCTGCAAACGCCGCCGCACTCCCTTCGTAGTCGCCAGCGCGATACTGCGCAACGGCACGCCAGTCTGCGTTTTCGAAGAGTTCCACGGCTTCGGCTGGCGCCCCTTCTTCGAGCAATTGCTGCGCCTGCTGGTCCTTGGTCAACCAAAGGTCATCCCAGGTCAGCGCCTGTGCTTCGTTGTCCCACGGCGCGATGATGAATAGCAAAGCGACGAGCACGTAACCCTTGCGAAATGCCATCGCCGCCAGTGGCAGAAGCAGCAGCACGAGCCAGGGACCTTCCTCGCGCCAGAGATCCGTGGCGACGTTGTCGTCGCCCGCCTGGCGAGCGCCCGTCTCGCCGCTGAGCAAATAATCGAGGTCCCGGCCGTCGGTTGTCAAAACCGAGAAACGCCCCCCTCCAGCCGCAGCGAGTGACCGCAGCGGTTGCTCCTCGACGCGCGGCACGGCGATGTTGCCGGACTGGTCGGTAACGAATCCGCCGCTGACACGCGGGATCGGGGCGCCCTCGGCCGTCCCGACCGCGAGTACGGACAGCGTAAACCCGCTGCCGCGCAGATCGCGCGCGACCCGCTCGGTCGCCGGCGACCAGCCGCCATCCGTAATCAGCAATATCTCTCCGATTCCGGCGCCGGCCTGCTCCAGCAACTGCCTCCCCTTGTTGATCGCGGCAATCGGGTAGCTGCCGCGGCTCGGCATGATGTCAGTGCTGAGGCTGTTCACCAGGGCTGCGATCGTATCGGTATCCGTCGTCAGCGGCGTAACCGTGAATGCATTCGACGAATACACGACCAGGGCTGTCTGGCCGCTGCCGCGACGCTCGAGTATGTCGAGTATCTTGAGCCGCGCACGCATCAGCCGGCTCGGCGCCATGTCCTGTGCGTCCATGGACCGTGACAGGTCAAGAGCAATCACGAGCGCCTGGTCGGATCGATAGACGGGTTGCTCGATGCGTTGCCACGCCGGGCCCGCCATCGCCAGTATCGCGATCACACCGGCAATGCCGAGTAACCACCAGCGATAATCCGAACGACGACTGGCGGTGCGCGCGAGGACATGGGGCGCCAACGCAGCGTCGACGACGTGCTGCCAGCTGCCCGGCCCGAGCCGCCGCCGCGAAAGCAATATCGCGCAGGCAATCACGATTGGAATGCCCCACAGCCACTCCGGCCGCAAAAATTGGAAGTCAGCGAGCATCGGCTTCTGCTCCCATCAACTTGCGCACGGCCAGGCTTTGCAGCAAAGCGACCAGGGCAAGAAAACCGGCCAGGGCCAACGCGCCGCCGAGAGGCCAGTAGTACAGCGACTTGACGGGCCGAAAGCCGGCCTCGGGCTCGTCGACCGGTTCGAGCTCGTCGACGAGACGATAGATGTCCTGCAGACCGGCCGTGTCCTTCGCGCGGAAGTACCTGCCGCCGGTCATCTGCGCAATGCCGGTCAGGGTTTCCTCGTCGAGGTCGGCCGACGGATTGATGTTGCGGCGTCCGCCAACCAGCGACGACACCTCCATTTGCTCTGCCCCGATACCGATCGTGTAGATCCGCAGGCCGACCTGTTGCGCCAGCTCGGCCGCTTTCATCGGGTCGATCTCACCCGCCGTGTTGGCGCCGTCGGTCAGCAGGATCAGAACCTGCTCGCTCGCATCGGCCTGCTGATCATGAATTCGCTTCACGGCGAGGGTGATCGCATCACCGATCGCCGTTTTCTCTCCGGCAAGACCGATGAACGACTCCAGCAACAACACCTTGACCGTCTCACGGTCCAGCGTGAGCGGGACCTGGAGATAGGCGCGCTCACCGAACAGGATCAATCCGATGCGATCGCCTTCGCGCCGGCTGATGAAATCGCTGGCAACGGCCTTGGTCGCGGTCAGACGGTCGACTCGCCGGCTACCCAGTTCGAAGTCTTTCTGGTCCATGCTGCCCGACAGGTCGACGGCCAGCATCAGGTTGCGGCCTGCCACGGGAATGTCGAGCTCGTCACCGATTCGCTCGGGACGCGCCGCTGCGATCACGAGCAGAATCCAGGCGACGGCCGCCACCCAGAAACGCCAGCTCACCAGGTGCTCGGACTCGGGTCTCTCCGTCAGCATGCGGAAATAGGATAACGTGGGCACCTTCAGGCCCGCATCCTGCAGGGTCGGCGATTCCGGCAACAGCCGACGCATCAGAAACGGCAGCGGCAATGCCAGCAAAGCCCACGGCCAGGCGAGCGACCACATCAGTCCTGCACTCCGACAGGCGTGGCGAGGCGTTGCCGCACGGCGGCCACGACGTCGACAACGTCGAGTGCCAACAGGTCATCTCCTGGCCTGCGGTACGGCAGCTCGAGCAACTTGCGTCCGGTATCGCCCTGGAATCGCGGTTGATCGAGATCCCGGTCCAGCCACGCGAGCCATGCTTCGCCGGTAAGGCCCGCCACTTCCTTGCGCGGCGCGTAAGCCAGCATTGTGCGCCGCAGCAACTCCGACATTTCGCTGCTGAACGCGACGACGTCGCCGTGTTGCTCGAAATCGGCCGTCAACCTGTTCAGTTGCTTCAGCGCATGTCGACGTGCCGCGCCACGGCGGCGCTTGGCGAGGTAAAGCCGTAACAGGTAGATGCACCCGGCAAGCGCAAGAACAATGATGACCCACCACCCGGGCGCCAGTGGCCACCAGCCAATCGCTTCGGGCAGGTGCAGGTCGCGCAGCGGAATCTGCTCGGGATCCATTAGTGCGTCCTCCGCCCGAGCGCGGTCTGCAACGCCGTCACCGGATCGTCCTCGGTCGACAACGGCAGCAAATGGGCCCCATAACGCTGGCAGAACTGTTCGAGTTCAACCGCTCGCTTCTGAAAAGCCTCGCGGTATTCGTCCCGCGCCGCCTTCGCATAGGTATCGATTGCAAGCTCGTCTTCCTCAGCAACGAGCCGATACCGGCCCGGCGGCGGCAATCGTCTCTCGAGCGGATCGTTCAGGAACACCGAGAGCACGTCATTGTGCCGCGCCACGCTCGACAGGTAAGACTGCGAGGCGCGCGAAAACCCGAGGAAATCGCTGAGTACGACCACGAGGCTCCCCGGACGCGCGACCCTGCGCAAGGAAGACATCGCCTGTCGCAGCGGCCCCTCGTCATTGTCGTCGCCGGCAACATGGCGGGTATCCCAGTCCGGGTGCTCGGCCAGTTCGTGCAGGAACCTCAGGGCGGCCTGCCTGCCCAGGCGCGGCTTGAGCTCACGGTGCGTCGTGTCTCCGAATATCAGGCCACCAAGGCGGTCGCCGCGATGATGTGCAGCCCAGGAGAGCAGCGCAGCGGCCCGGCTGGCGTTGACCGACTTGAAACAGCCGCGCGTCGCAAAATGCATGTTGGCCCGCAGGTCGACAACGATCAGCACGGGGCGTTCGCGTTCCTCGCGAAACAGTTTCGTGTACGCGGTCGTGCTGCGCGCCGTCACCCGCCAGTCGATGCTGCGCGGGTCATCGCCGGGCTGGTACGGACGCGACTCGTCGAATTCCATGCCCCGCCCGCGAAAATGCGATACGTAGGCGCCGGTTTGCAGGGAATTGACGCGCAGCACGTCGAGTGCGATCGCACGCGCCGGCGCATTGAGCCGGATCAGTCCGGTCTGGCTGACGCTGACCGGCGACGCATTTTCAGGCAGATGATCGAGCACAACCATGGGTCGCTCTGCCTAGGGTACTCCGACACCATCGAGCAGCCGCTCGATGACCGAGTTCTCATTGACCCCGTCCGCCTCGGCTTCGAAACTCAGGACGATGCGATGCCGCAACACGTCGGCAGCGACATCCTGGATGTCCTCCGGACCGACATAATCGCGACCCGCAAGCCAGGCGTGGGCACGCGCCGCGCGATCGATGCCCATGCATGCCCTCGGACTCGCGCCGTACATGACCTGCCCCTCGAGCGACTGGTCGACGCGCCCCGGATCGCGACTGGCGACCACGAGATTGACGATGTACTCCTCGAGTTCATCGGCAAGATGCAGGCGCAGGATGTCCTGGCGCGCCTGCATCATCGACTCGAGCGACAACAGCTCGGGCGGCCGGAACGCGTCGCGCTCTCCCGATTTCGCTTCGTCGCGGTTGAGCACGAGGATCCGGCGCTCGTCTTCGACCGTCGGGTACCCGACCTCAACGTGCAACAGGAACCGGTCGAGCTGGGCCTCGGGTAGCGGGTACGTGCCCTCCTGCTCGATCGGGTTCTGGGTCGCCATCACCATGAACAGGTCATCGAGCTTGTAGCTCCGGTCGCCAACGGTAATCTGTCGCTCTTCCATCGCCTCGAGCAGCGCCGACTGAACCTTTGCCGGGGCACGATTGACCTCGTCCGCCAGAATCAGGTTGTGAAACAGCGGCCCTTTGCGAAACTCGAAGGTCCCCTGCTGCGGGCGATAGATATCGGTGCCGGTCAAATCGGCCGGCAGCAGGTCGGGAGTGAACTGGAGGCGGTGAAAGTCCCCCTCGATACTTTCGGCAAGGACCTTGATCGCCCGTGTCTTGGCAAGCCCGGGTGCGCCCTCGACGAGCAGGTGTCCGTCACAGAGCAAGGCGATGAGCATGCGATTGATGAGGTGCGCCTGACCGATGATCAGGCGGCTCGCATGGGCCTCGAGCTGTTGGAATTGTTCTACGACGCTCATTCAATACTCCGGGAAAAATCGGCGTGCCATTTTAGAGAGGATGCATGGGACAGCCAACCAGTCGCTCTATTTTTAGCGATTCGAGGGGCCACTTCGGTAATAATGCTCCCTCTCTGGACAACAACCGACCCGATTCGTTGACAAAAATTCAGCATATCTGCGCCCAAAATCGACGCAACGCCGCATCATACGGCATGGCGCTGCTTGCCGTCGCGTCGCTCGCCGCCTGCCAGACCGGCGCGGACGAGCAAGCGGCGGTAGCGCAAGGAGAAGAGCCGGTTCTTGAATGCGGCGACGATGGGCGACTTTCCGCAGAAATCTACGGCGCCATTCGCGCATCGCTCGACTGGCACAGGAACGATGTCGAATGCGAGGGTATGCCGCGTCCCGACGGCTCCGGTGTACGACTGCGATTCGGCGGAGAGGCCGGCGCCGGGGAATGGCCAATAGCGGTCATCATCGCGATGCCGGATTTCACCCGCGACACGACGAAAACCGAGTTTTCGGCAAACGTCACACTGATCCAGGAAGGTAGTGGCCGGTTTTTCAGCACATCGGACCTCGACAACTGCCTGTGCGAGATTGCCGCGGTCCGTCCGCTCGACGACTCCGGAAAACGGGTCGGCGTCAGCGGAGCGCTTTACTGCGTATCGCCACTGCCCGAGGTCAACGGCGGCTCGAGCATTTCGGTTCCCGAGCTCTTGTTCACCGGCTTGCTGGACTGGGGCGCATCATGACGCGGCTCCTCGGGCTGCTCGGGGCTCTTCTCGTGACCTTGCCAGCTTCGGGCAACGAAGAACTCGATGCGTTGTTCGACAGAGACGTACTCATCATCGAGGCGAGCCAGCACGCGTGCTATCGAATCGACATTTATGTCGCCTTGACCAATGCGCAGCGGAGCCGCGGCCTGATGTTCGTTCGCGAACTGCCAGAGACGGCGGGCATGTTGTTCGTTTATCCGGGCGATTACGTCGTCTCCATGTGGATGAAGAACACGTTCATCCCGCTCGACATGGTATTTGCGCGCACGGACGGAACCGTCACAAACGTGATTCGTGACACGGAACCGCAATCGCTCACGTCGCTGGCATCGACAGAGCCTGTTGCGTTCGTGCTCGAACTCAACGCCGGCACCGCCGAGCGTCTGATCATTGACGAGAACAGCCGGCTCTTCTGGGAGCCCGCGCATCGCGATAACGAGTGATCAACTGACTGTCACGGCCCGACGGTTGGGCCATCGGTGTCGGCTAAACTCGAATCATTCCCGAGCCGTGCTAAACGACAGCTGCAATGGCGTCGGACAGATAGCCGACGTTATCTTCGGTGATGCCGGCCACATTGATGCGACTCGAGTCCACCATGTAGATGCCATAGTCTTTCTTGAGGCGCTGAACCTGGTCAGCTGAAATACCCAGGAAGCAGAACATCCCATTGGCGCGAACGAGGTGCGAAAAGTCACGGCCCGGCGTCTTCTCCACGAGCGCCGCATTGAAGAGAACACGCATATCGGCGAGGCGATCGCGCATCTCGTTGACCTCGTCGATCCAGTCGCTGCGCAAATCCGGATCGTGAAGGATCATGCTGACGACAGCAGCACCGTGATCAGGTGGCACCGAGTACAACGTGCGTACGTAGTTATTCACCTGGCTCGAGACCACATCGCGGGTTGCGCCGTCGGCCGTCAGGAAAGACAGCGCGCCGACGCGGTCACGATAAAGCCCGAAGTTCTTCGAGCACGAATTTGCAACGACCAGCTCCGGCACGCGCCCGGCCAGCTCACGAATGACAAAGGGATCGTCGTCGACGCTGCGCGCAAAACCCTGGTAGGCAATATCGATGAATGGAATGAGCTCGCGCTCGATGACGACGTCAACGATCGCCTGCCACTCGTCTTCCGTCGGGTCCAGGCCTGACGGATTGTGACAGCAGCCGTGCAGCAATATCACGTCACCCTGCGGTGCAGCGCGCAATGTCTCGAGCATCGCATCGATCCGGATAACGTGACGCTCCGCGTCGTAGTAAGGATAGGGCTTAAGTTGCAGCCCGGCACCGCCGAGCAGCGGCGCATGGTTTGCCCAGGTCGGTTCGCTCGCCCATACGGAGACCGACTCGTGCGCACGCAACAGCATTCCTGCCGCAACGCGCAGTGATCCCGAGCCGCCCGGCGTCTGGATTGTCACGAGCCGGTCGCCCGGCGCCGAATCCGCAAACGTCAGGTCCTGCATCGCAGCATTGAACGATGCGTCTCCGGCGGTCCCGATATAGGCTTTTGTCGTTTGTGATTCGAGCAGCCGGCGTTCGGCTTTCTTGACCGTATCCAGCACAGGCGTCTCGCCAGCGGCGTTTCTGTATACACCGACGCCGAGATCGATTTTCTCGGGTCGCGGGTCGTCACGATGCTCGGCGATCAGGCCAAGAATGGCATCCGCCGGCATCGGTTGCAGCGATTCGAACAAGTCTGGCCTCCGTCGGGCAGCTTCAGAGTGTGTCGATTGGTGTCTTCAAGTATGCGATGCCGTTGTCCTCGGCATCGGGCAGATGCCCTGCACGAATGTTGACCTGAATCGACGGGACAATCAACGCCGGAAGGTTCAACGTCGCATCGCGCTCGAGCCTCATGGTCGTGAACTCGGATTTACTGACGCCCGATTTGACGTGAATGTTTCGCTCGCGCTGCTCATCAACAGTACATTCCCAGCGCAGCTCCCGCCCTTCGGGCATGTAATCGTGACACATGAATAGCCGAGTATCGCCAGGCAAAGACAGGATGCGCTGGATCGAGTCGTATAGCAGTTCCGCATCGCCGCCGGGAAAATCGCATCGCGCAGTACCGAAGTCAGGCATGAACATACTGTCGCCGACGAAGACGGCCGAACCGATCCTGTAGCTGACGCTGTCGTTGGTATGCCCAGGCGTTGCGATGACATCGCACTCGAGGCCGCCGATCGCAAAACGATCGCCGTCGCTGAACAGCCGGTCGAACTGGCTGCCGTCGGGCTGAAAATCGCCGTTCACATTGAATATGGGCGCGAAATGCTTCTGAACCTTGCGAATGCCCTCGCCAATCGCGACCGAGCCACCGAGCTTCGACTTGATGTACTGGGCGCCGGTAATATGATCGGCATGCGCGTGCGTCTCGAGGATCCACTCGAGGCCCAGCTTTTCCTTGTGGATGTACTCGATAATGACGTCCGAAGGCCCGGTGTCGAGTCGACCCGATACCATCGAATAGCCGACAACGGGGTCGATGATTGCCGCATGACCGTTGTTCGGATCCGAGACTATGTAGCTCAGGGTCCCGGTAGGTTCATGATAGAAATGCTGAATTCGTGCTTCGCTCATCGATTTGAAAACGCCGGCACGAGTGCCGGCGTCGTTTTATTGCCTGTCAGACCAAAATCAGACTTTTGGCGCCCAAACAGAACACCAGCCGTTTGCGTTGACGAGTTTGCCCGGGAAGATCTGGCACGGACGCCACTCGTCCCCGTCGCCGCCCTGTATCAACGCGCAATTATCACAGGTCTGTTCTGCAGCGGGATTGACACGCGAAGCAGGGTCAACCGTACTCGCATCGTGTGTGTACTTCATGGCCGTTGCCATTGGGTCGTCTTCTGCCAGATGCGGCAGATCCTGGGCATACGCTCTGCGTCCCGGGCTTGCCAGGGCACCAGCGACTGCAACAGCGGACAATTGAATGAACTTGCGGCGGGCGATCTTGCTCAAGGGAATCTCCTTATGTTCTCCAGCTTGCCCGGACCGTGTCCGGGGCGAATCATTCTAAAACGATATGGACCAAACTGCGACGCATTGTAGTCGAACTGACTGAACGGCAGCATAACGGCAAACCTTTATCACGCGAGGAGCCGGTTTTAATGAGAACCATTCTCATTTGCGCCGATCTTCGTGCCACTGCGACGGGTCCGGCGTGCCATTGAAAGACAGCTCGGAGCCCGCCGAAATGCGAGCGGCTATCGCGGCGCGACGATATACTGTCGAGCCGGGTAAATAGCGGCATCTGCACCATGGCTGGAAGCAGTCACGCGGTCGACATTCACCGTTTCAGGAACGGCAAGCAAGCGAGCCAGAGCGACACCGTCGCTGTCGAGGAGCCGCTCGAGATTCGCCTTGCCTGGTCGACCCCCGACGGCCGTGCCACCAGGAGCGTTTCGATAACGATGCGCACGCCCGGCAATGACGAGGAACTTGCCGTCGGCTTTCTTGTTAGCGAATCGTTGATCAGAGGCCCGGCCGACTTCGCCTCGGTCGAGTCCTGCGGCCCGCCGGCGCCCGACAGTGGCAACCACAACGTGATTCGTGTCGACCTTGCTGCAAATGTCGATGTCGACCTGGGCCGGCTTCAGCGGCACTTCTACACCACTTCGAGCTGCGGTGTGTGCGGCAAGGCGTCGCTCGACGCTCTTCGCGTCATCGGCGTCGAATCGCAAGTCGGTAACACTGCGAGATTCGAGCGCTCGGTTCTGACATCCATACCCGACAAGTTGCGCGCTGCGCAGACAACGTTTGACGAGACCGGTGGCCTGCATGCGGCAGCGGCATTTACACAAACCGGGGACCTCGTCGTCACGAGAGAAGATGTCGGACGCCACAATGCTGTAGACAAGGTCATCGGCGCCCTGCTCCTGCGAAATCAGTTGCCGGCAACAGAGCTCGGCCTTATGGTGTCAGGCCGCGCAAGCTTCGAGCTGATGCAGAAGACCGTTGTGGCGGGCATGCCGCTGCTGGCCGCAGTCAGCGCACCCTCGAGTCTTGCCGTAGAGCTAGCCGGCGAATTCGGTGTGACGCTTGTCGGTTTCCTGCGCGGCGACACATTCAATGTGTATGCTGGTGAAGAGCGGATATGCGAATGACCTACGAGCCTTACGACAAACAGCTGGTCAGCGACATCGTTGCGTCCTTCGATGCGCGGCCCGAGATGCTCATACAGATACTGCGCGGTCTGCTCGAGCGTTTTGGCTGGATTTCAGAAGACGCCATCCGCCAGCTCGCCGCCGAACTCAACCTGTCGCGTGCCGAGGTTCACGGCGTCGTCAGTTATTACCACGACTTTCGAACCGAACCGCCGGGCGAACATATCATCAAGGTCTGCGCGGCCGAGGCCTGCCAGGCGATGGGATCTCGCGAACTCTCTGCGCACGCGACAGACAAGCTCGAAGGCAGCAACGTGACGCTCGAACCTGTTTACTGCCTCGGCAATTGCGCCTGTTCACCGGCAATCATGGTCGATGGCAAGACCTACGGGCGGGTCAGCAAGCGGCGATTCGATGAGATCCTCGCTGCGCTCGGAAATTCGGGCTGATGGCCAGGGTTAAAGTCTATGTGCCCCGGGAAACGGCTGCGGTTTCAGTCGGGGCACATGACGTCGCAATTGAAATAGCTCGCCAGGCCAAAGAGCGCGGCGATCACATCGAACTTGTGCGCAACGGGTCCTGGGGCGCAACCTGGCTCGAGCCACTGGTCGAAGTAGTCGTCGATGACAAGCGTATTGCCTACGGGAATATCGAACCCGGCGACGTGGCCAGCCTGTTTGACTCTGGCTTCCTGGCAGGCGGCGCGCACGACAGGCGGCTCGGCCCGACCAGTGAAATCCCCTATCTGATCGACCAGGACCGCTGGACGTTCTGGCGCTGCGGGCTCGTCGAACCTCTCAGTCTCGACGACTTCCTCGCGCATCAGGGTTTCAAGGCATTCGAAAAGGCGGTCGAGATCGGACCGCAGGCCGTGATCGACGCCGTCAAAGCATCGGGGCTGCGCGGCCGCGGCGGCGCAGGTTTTCCGACCGGCATCAAGTGGCAGACCGTCGCCGACACTGATGCCGACCAGAAGTACATCGCGTGCAATGCCGACGAGGGCGACAGCGGCACATTTTCGGACCGCATGCTCATGGAGGGCGACCCGCTCGGGCTGATCGAGAGCCTGATGATCGCGGGCTTTGCGGTCGGGGCAAGCCGGGGATACATCTACCTGCGCTCCGAGTACCCGCTGACACATCGCATCCTGACCAAGGCGATTGCGCTGGCGCGCGGCAGCGGCTGGCTCGGCGAGAACATCAACGGCAGCGGCTTCGACTTCGACATCGAGCTGCATCTCGGCGCGGGCTCTTATGTCTGCGGTGAGGAAACGGCCATGCTCGAGAGCCTCGAAGGCAAACAGGGTCTCGTGCGCTACAAGCCGCCCCTGCCCGCGATCGAAGGGCTTTTCGGCATGCCCACGGCGGTCAATAACGTCGTGACGCTCGGGTCCGTCCCGAACATCGTCAATCTCGGCGGCGACAAATATGCCTCTTTCGGCGTCAACCGCTCGACGGGAACCCTGGCGTTCCAGCTCGCGGGCAATATCAGGCGTGGCGGGCTCGTCGAGAAGGGCTTCGGTCTCACGCTGCGAGAGCTGATCGAGGACTGGGGCGGCGGAACGGCAAGCGGCCGCCCGGTCAGGGCGGTGCAGGTGGGGGGTCCGCTCGGTGCCTACATACCGGCCGATCAGCTCGACACCCCGCTCGACTACGAGGCCTTCATCGACATCGGCGCAATGATTGGCCACGGCGGCATTGTCGTCTTCGACGACACCGCAAATATGGCGCAACAGGCGCGATTCGCGATGGAATTCTGTGCTATCGAATCGTGCGGCAAATGCACCCCCTGCAGAATAGGTTCGACTCGCGGCGTCGAGGTCATAGACCGCATGGTTGCTGGGGTTGATCGCGAAGACAATTACGATTTGCTCGTCGAATTGTGCGATACGATGGAAGACGCGTCATTATGTGCGATGGGCGGTATGACACCTCTTCCGGTTAGAAGTGTTCTAAGATACTTCGCAGAGGATTTCGCGGCGGGGACTGACGGATGAACAAGGTCACCGCCGTGCAGGTAACGCCGGCGAAGCACAAGCGATCGGAGTGGCAGGCGGAGTTCGACGCGAACGCCAAGCGGCAGGGCAAGATCCTGGAAACCTCTCAAGACGCGCTGCGCCTTACTTCTGCTTGGCGCCTCCCGGCTCACCTTCACTTTCCTCAGGTTCGCCATCGGGAAACAGCCATTTCGTAATGTGCGGTTTTACGTAGGCCGGGAACAGTACGAAAGCGATGCCGAGGGCGATCGCGCCGACTGGTGGTCGCCACTGCACGATATATACGGGCCATACGAACGCCTGGATCATGTTCATGATCGAGTCGCCGAGGAAGCGAAACACGAATTCGATAAGCTGGCCTGTAAAAAAATCGATCACGCCGTCGGCTTCTGCGATCTCGCCGAGTATCGTAGCGATTTCAAGATAGAGGAAGTATGCGGCCCAGCCAACGGCATACAAGCCTCCCCCCCGGACCTTCCAGACCTTTGCGAACCAGAGACGAAACTTGCTCTTGAGCTGATCCAGCAAAGGATGCTACCGCACGATCTTCGTGAAACGCGTTCCTTCGAGCGTAAGATTGGCCATCAGTCCCGACGAGTTGAAAATGAAGCCGACCACCGGGTCGCGTACGTTTTGCGAATCGATCGTCTTGCCCGCACCGACGTCGATCAACGCGACCGAACCATCGACACCAACACGCCATCCGCTCGAATTGCGGAAGTCGTTGAGCGAATTCTCGGACATGAAGCAGATAATGATCGATCGCGCTTGCGCGCCAGCCTGCAATCCGAGTGAACCGCTCGTGATGCGAAAGTAGTCGACGGTCTTGCCGTTGATGCGGAGCACACCCTCACCCGTCTCGGCGCCGATGCCGAGGCCAGCCCTGAGCGCTCGCGGGAATACGAGATAACCGGCGGATTGATTCAGGAATATTTCCGAGCCATCGATCGTATCCTTGAAGATTTCGATTGCATCATTGGCGCCGAGCTCGATGCTTTCGGCTGACGTCTCGAACACGGAGCAGCCAGCAAGAAAGTAACTCGCCGCGACGAGCACTACTGATCTGCAGAAATTAGTGGGCCTCATGCGGCCATTGTAAATGCAGCCAACATCGCCCGCAAAGTGTCGCCCAATTGCGACGCTTTTTCTTCGTCGTATCGGCCGCTTGCTTCGTCCATGTATGCGCGCTGTGCAAGCTCGAGCTGTATGGCGTGGATGTCGTTGCCTGGATCGCCGTAGTGGCGCGTAATGAAGCCGCCCTTGAAGCGACCGTTCAAGACCGTATCGTAAGGACTCGCCAGCGCCGTATTCATCACGGCTCTTTCGCGTTGCTCGGAGCAGCTTCTGCCGTCAAAAGAGCCTATGTTGAGGACGGGCAGTTCCCCGTCAAACAGCAACGGCACCCGGCTCGCTATCGAATGCGCATCCCAGAGCAGCGCAACGCCGTGTCTGTCACGCAGCGCCGTCAGCGTCATTTCGATTTTTTGATGATACGGATGCCAGTAGCGGGCAAGTCGCTCGGCGACGTCGATATCAATGCTGTCCGAGTAAATGTCGCGCCCGTCGAACGTTAGTCTCGGACATACGCTCGTACCCTCGCGCCCCTGGTACAGCGCAGCGTCATCTGTCGGCCGATTCAGGTCGACGACATATCGTGAGTAACGCGCCGAGATAATCGATGCCCCTGTCTCGCTGGCGAATCGATAAAGACGGGCGACATGCCAATCAGTGTCAGGTAACGCCCGCCCCGCCTCGGACATTGCCGCGGCGATGTTCGACGGCAGGTCGCGGCCATCATGAGGAATGCTGATCAGGAGGGCGGTATTACCCTCGTGAAAGTCAAAAACGACGCTCACGCACTCATGCTCGGCAGGATCGACGCCGAATACTCACAGAACGCACCATCATCGATCAGTGCGGCAACTCGGGCAACGTCTGCCGACAACGAGCGATCTTCCAAGTACGGCGGAGACAATTCGCGCAACGTGTTTATGATTTTCTCGATGGGCGCCGAACTCTTCTGCGGATGATGAAACTCGACGCCTTGCGCGGCGGCCAGCATCTCGATCGCAACGATGTTGGCGACATTGTCGATCATCTCGTGTAAACGGCGCGCTGCAAAAGTCGCCATGCTGACATGGTCTTCCTGGTTGGCCGACGTCGGAATGCTGTCGACACTCGCTGGGTGCGCATGCGACTTGTTTTCGGATGCCAGTGCGGCTGCCGTGACTTGCGCCATCATAAAACCGCTATTAAGACCGCCCTCCTTGACCAGGAAAGCGGGCAGTCCGCTGAGGTGCGTGTCAATCAGCAACGCAATGCGCCGCTCGGACAAAGATCCGATTTCAGAGATCGCGAGTGCAAGATAGTCCGCTGCCAATGCTATCGGTTCGGCATGGAAATTGCCGCCCGACAGCACGGCTCGCGAGTCGGCGAAGACCAGCGGATTGTCGGTGACGGCGTTCGCCTCGGTCTCGACGACCTGGCAGACATGGCGCAATACGTCCAGGCAGGCGCCGGCCACCTGGGGCTGGCAGCGGATCGAGTACGGGTCCTGCACCCGGTCACATTCGAGGTGCGATACCCGGATGTCGCTGCCCCGCATCAGCTCTCGCAGCACTCCCGCAACCGCAATCTGGCCACCATGCCCGCGCGCGCTCTGGACGCGCTTGTCGAACGGCGTATCCGAGCCCTTGATCGCGTCCGACGCCATCGCGCCGGCGGCAAGCGATGCCGCCAGGACATGCTCGGTGCGAAAGATCGCGGCCAGCGCCAGTGCCGTCGACACCTGCGTGCCGTTGAGCAGCGCCAGTCCTTCCTTGGGCGCAAGTCTGATCGGCTCGAGGCCCGCCTCCTTCAGCGCGAGTTCGGCCGGAACGAGGTTGCCGGCGACCCGTGCCTCGCCGACGCCGATCAACACACCCGCCAGGTGTGCCAGAGGCGCGAGGTCGCCCGACGCACCGACGGATCCCTGCGACGGGATTCGCGGGTAGATGTTGTTGTTGATCAACGCACAGATTGCGTCGACGAGCTCGACGCGTACGCCTGAGAATCCCTCGGCCAGTGCAATGACCTTCATCAACATGACCAGGCGTACAACGTCGTCGTCGAGATCTTCACCGACGCCGACGGCGTGCGAGCGCACGAGATTCTCCTGCAGGTGAGCCAGCTCGTCGTCGCTGATCCGTACCTGGGCGAGCTGTCCGAAACCGGTGTTGACACCGTAGACCTGCTCGCCACCCGCCACCAGATCCATGATGAGTTCGTTCGACTCGGCGATACGTCGCCGCGCGTCTGTGCCGATCCCGACGGTGACGGGCTCGCGCCAGGCTGTACGCAGCTCAGCCAGGCCGACGAGCTGGTTCTCGATCGTCAGCTTCACGATGCGTCTCCGAAATCAATCATCGGCAGATTGAGACCCTGCTCTCGCGCACACCGGATCGCTTCCTCGTAGCCCGCGTCGGCATGCCGCATGACCCCCGTGGCAGGGTCGTTCCATAGCACCCGTTCTATACGCCGGTCGGCGGCTTCGCTGCCGTCGCAGACGATGACGAGTCCGGCATGCTGCGAGTACCCCATGCCGACGCCGCCGCCGTGGTGGAAAGACACCCAGGTGGCTCCACTCGCGGTATTGAGCAAAGCGTTGAGCAGCGGCCAGTCCGATACGGCGTCCGAACCGTCGCGCATCGATTCGGTCTCACGATTCGGGCTCGCGACCGACCCGCTGTCGAGATGATCGCGACCGATGACCACCGGCGCGCTCAACTCGCCACTGCGTACCATCTCGTTGAACGCGAGTCCTAGCCGGTGCCGGTCGCCCAGGCCGACCCAGCAAATACGTGCGGGCAATCCCTGGAAGTGAATTTCTTCCCGGGCCGCATCGAGCCAGGTGTGAAGGTGCGCATTGTCCGGGATCAGCTCCTTTACTTTCTGATCGGTCTTGTAGATGTCTTCCGGGTCGCCCGACAACGCGGCCCAGCGGAACGGCCCGATTCCGCGGCAAAACAATGGCCGCACATAGGCCGGCACGAACCCCGGAAAATCGAATGCGTTCTCGACACCTTCGTCCTTTGCTTCCTGGCGAATATTGTTGCCATAGTCGAAGGTGGGCACACCCTGTGCGTGAAATTCGAGCATCGCGCGTACGTGAACCGCCATGGATTTGCGGGCGGCGGCGGCAACCGCGTCCGGATCGTTTCTGCGCCCTGCTTCCCATTGCTCCAGCGTCCAGCCGATCGGCAGATAACCGTTGGCAGGGTCGTGGGCCGAGGTCTGGTCGGTCACGGCATCGGGCCTGACGCCTCGCTGCAGCAGCTCGGGCAACACCTCGGCTGCATTGCCGAGCAGCCCGACGCTGAGCGGTTCCCGCTTTGCGATCGATTCGTCAATCATCGCGAGCGCTTCGTCCAGCGATTCGGCGCTCGTGTCGAGGTAACCTGTGTCGAGTCGCTTCCGGATTCGGCTGGGCTGGCACTCGACGGCCAGCATCGACGCCCCGGCCATTGTCGCGGCCAGCGGCTGTGCGCCACCCATGCCGCCAAGGCCGGCGGTCAGTATCCAGCGTCCACCAAGATCACCACCGTAATGCTGGCGTCCCATCTCGACGAAGGTCTCGTAGGTTCCCTGGACGATGCCCTGGCTGCCGATGTAGATCCATGACCCGGCGGTCATCTGGCCAAACATCATCAAGCCCTTGCGATCGAGTTCACGGAAGTGTTCCCAGTTCGCCCATGCCGGCACGAGATTCGAGTTTGCGATCAGCACACGTGGTGCATCACGGTGCGTACGGAATACTCCGACCGGCTTGCCCGACTGCACGAGCAGGGTTTCGTCGCCCTCGAGGTCTTTGAGTGTTTCGACGATCGTGTCGAACGCTTCCCAGTCGCGCGCCGCTTTGCCGATTCCGCCATAGACAACGAGATCCTCGGGCCGCTCGGCCACCTCCGGGTCGAGGTTGTTCATGATCATGCGCAATGGTGCTTCGGTCAGCCAGCTTTTCGCCTGCAGGTTTGTGCCTGTCGGCGCCTTGATCTTTCGTGTTCCTTTCATTGCCTGAGTTTCTCCAGTTCTACGACTGTGCCTGTCGCCGACTTGGGCGTGCCAGGCGGTGTGTAATGGCCGGCCAGCTCATAGCGACTGCCCGGATGATGTAATCGTGCAAACGTAACCGGCGCGCCATGCGCCCAGGTACGACGCAGCACAACGAGGCTTGGCTCGTCATCGCGCATCTGCAGATGGCTGCGGACCGCCGCGTTCGGCATGACCGCTCTCACGACCTGCTCTGCTTCCTGCAGGGGCGAAATTGCCGTCAGGTAAGCGCTCGGAGTCACGGTCGTGAAATCCTGCTCCATGCAATCCGGCGCGAACCCGGCAAGCACATGACGATCCTCGAGCTGGATCGGCGTTCCGTTCTCCCGGTGCACGAGAAGCAGGTGAAAAACATCGGAGCCCTGTTCGATATGCAGTGCTTTTGCGACTTCGCCTCGCGCATGCTGCAATGATTGCCGAATGACCACGGAACTGTGCGAGTGACCACGCCGCTCTATTTCGTCCGCGATGTTATGGACTTCGAGCACGTGCGACCCGGCTCGCAGGTCGGCGACGAAAGTTCCCCGGCCCGCGACGCGCCGCACGTAACCCTCGTCCGTCAGCTCGCGCAGCGCCCTGTTCGCTGTCATGCGCGACACGTTCATTGCTTCGACGAGCTCGTTCTCCGATGGCACGCGGTCGGAAGGACGCAGCTCGCCTGCCGAAATGCGCCCGATAATCAGGTCCTTGAGTTGCTGATACATGGGTTTCGAAGCGGCGCTCATGATCCCGCCCCAATCCTCTGCAGGGTATTGGCAAAATCGCGGCGCGCTTCATCGCGTCCCACCGGTTCGCCATCGATCACCCGCCATTCACCATTGACCATGACGCGCTCGATCGGTAGCCGGTAACCCGAAAAAACCAGTGCGTCGAGCAGTGACGCGGCATCGTGCCCAACCAGCATCGGGTCGTCGTCGTAAAGAACGACGATATCCGCCCGCGCGCCCGCAACGATGCCCGCCGTTTCGTGTCCGCACGCCTGCGCTCCACCCTCGAGAGCGCGCATGAACAACTCCCGGCCGACATGCGATTGCTCCAGGGAGGCAACATTGCGCGATTGGGAGGCCAGGCGCTGGCCGTACTCCAGCCAGCGAAGTTCCTCGAAGGGGTTGATCGATACGTGGCTGTCCGAGCCAATCGCAATTCGCCCCCCGGACTCGAGGAACCGGTGCAGCGGAAACAGGCCATCACCGAGGTTCGCCTCGGTACTCGGGCACAGGCAGACGACCGCGCCCGAAGCCGCGAGCATTTCGACTTCTTCCTGATCCATGTGCGTGGCATGGACGAGACACCAGCGCTCGCCAATGTCGAAATTCTCGAGCAACCACCGCACCGGCCGGCGCCCGTAGTTCGACAAACATTCGTCGACTTCGCGCTGCTGCTCCGCGATGTGCAGGTGCAATGGCAGACCGTCGCGTTCAGCCACTTTGTCGATTTTTCTGAGCGAGGTGATCGGTACGGCCCGCAGACTGTGTGCGCCGATGCCGATGTGCACGATCTCGGATGACTGATCAGCCGCCCTCGCATAGTGCTCGAGGAAACGGTCGACATCGAGCGCAAATAATGCCTGGTGGCCTTCCGGATCAGGCCGATCGAACCCGGCGCGCTCGTACAGCACCGGCACATAGGTCAGGCGTATGCCTGACTGGCGGGCTGCCTCCCGAATCGCGACAAACATCCTGTCGTCGGCAGTCGCCGCGCCGGGCTCGCGATGCAGGTAGTGAAACTCGGCCACTGACGTGTAACCACTGGCGAGCATCTCGTCATAAGCCTGGCGTGCTATGGCCGCCAGTGCCTCGGCATCCATCTTCCCGGCCAGCGCGTACATGCGCTCGCGCCAGGTCCAGAAGTTGTCCCGGCCGGCGGGCGAGCGCTGTTCCGTCTTGCCGGCCAGCGCGCGCTGGAATGCGTGGCTGTGAGCATTGGCGAGGCCCGGGATCACCACGCCGGCGACAATGTCCTGGGCCTCCGGACGAGTGTCCGCTTGAACGGTCTCGATACGGCCGGCCAGCACGCTGAGGCGAACGTTATTCGCCCACCCCTTTTGGATCAATGCCTTACGCGCGAAAATTCCGCTCATGATGGCCTCTCAAAGTTGTATATACAGGCTAGACCATGATACGGTCGAATGCAATTTCCGGAGGGCTGAATGAGCGACTGGGACCTGCTCCTGACCGACGCCCGCATCGCCACGATGCGTGACGGGTACGATGATCTTGGGACCATCGAGAACGGCGCCATTGCGATTTCGGCTGGCAACATCGCGTGGGTCGGGGATGCGGCCGATGTTACTGCGGCCAATGCGGCAGCAAGCCGCTCCTGCGGCGGGCGATGGGTGACCCCCGCCCTGATCGATTGCCACACCCACCTCGTGTTCGGTGGCGACCGCGCGGCCGAGTTCGAACAGCGCCGCAAAGGCTTCAGCTATGAGGACATCGCAAGAGCGGGCGGCGGAATTCTCTCCACGGTTCGCGCCACTCGTGCTGCGAGCAGTGACGAACTTTTCGATTCATCAATGCCTCGCCTGAACGCGATCAAGAAAAGTGGCGCAGCGACCATCGAGATCAAGTCCGGGTACGGCCTCGACATCGACAGTGAAATCCGGATGCTGGAAGTGGCCCGCCGCCTCGGCGAGGCGTCGGGTATTTCAGTAAGGGCCACGTTGCTCGCCGCGCACACCGTGCCACCCGAATTTCTTGATAAACCGGATGCCTATGTCGATCTGATCTGTAATGAGCTGATACCTCTCGTTGCCGAGCGCAAACTCGCCGACGCCGTCGACGGATACCTCGAGGACATCGCATTCAACACGAAGCAGATCGAGCGCGTCTTCGAGACCGCTCGCGACCACGACTTGCCGGTCAAACTGCACGCCGATCAACTCACGAACGGCAGCGGGGCCGCGCTCGCCGCAGCCCATGGCGCGCTGTCTGCAGATCATCTCGAATATTCCGCGTCGGCGGGCATCGCGGAAATGGCCGCGAGTAACACCTGTGCCGTACTCTTACCTGGAGCGTTTCTAACGCTGAACGAAACGCGAAAGCCCCCCGTGGACGCGATGCGCGAATGCGGCGTGCCGATTGCCGTGGCTACCGATTGCAACCCGGGAACCTCACCGCTGACCTCGGTCACCGAGGCCATGGCTCTCGCGTGCCGCCTGTTCGGGCTTACGCCGGAAGAGTGTCTTGCCGGGACAACCCGCAACGCGGCTCGGGCATTGGGCCTTGATGACAGGGGCACGATCGAGATCGGCAAGCGGGCCGATATTGCGCTGTGGGACATCGCACACCCGCGCGACCTCAGTTACTGGCTGGGCAGCCACCCGCTTGCCGGCTTGTTTATCGAGGGCCTTGATGTCAGTCTGGCCCGATCGTGACGCCCCCCAATGCTTCAATCCAGCGTAGCTTCGTCGTTACGCTCGGCTTCCTGACGGGCCTCGCAGCCTTTACCGTCGACGTCAGCCTGCCTGCCGTGCCGGCCATGGTCGATGCGCTATCGACAAGCCTGTCGAAAGGGCAACAGATTGTCGGCGTGTTCATGCTCGGCATGGCCTGTGGCCAGATTCCGGCGGGTCTCATATCGGATCGGGCCGGCCGGCTTCCCGTCCTGTACGGCGGAATGGCGCTCTTCACGATTGGCGCAATCGCCGCGGCGTCCGCTGACTCGATCGAGGTCATGATCACGGGCCGGTTCATACAGGGAGTGGGATCGGCGCCCGCTCTCGTTTTGTCACGCGCGATTGTGCGCGACATTGCGAGCGGCAAGGAAGCGGCCCGGCTGATGTCGGTGATGACAATGATCTTTACGGCCGCGCCGGTTATCGCTCCGACCGTCGGCGCTCTTCTGGTATCGCAATTCGGATGGCGGGCGCCGTTCACGTTCATTGTCGCGCTGGGTGTGTGCATTACGATCGCGGTACAGCGGTTCATATGGGAAACGCACACGCCGCGGTCCGGCCAGCATCCTGTGCGCCAGCTCGTCGACAGTTTCAAGGAGTTCTTTTCGCACGGACAGAGCGTTTTCGGACTCTTGCTCATCGTCCTGCCACCAGCCGGTTTCCTGTCCATGATCGCGGTTGCCGCCGCGCTCGTTGTTGAGATCTACGGCTTCACGATCACTCAGTTCGGCCTGATCTTCGCCACGGCCGGCATTTCCATCCTTATCGGGTCCGCGTTCAATCGCTGGCTCGTCGGTCGCTTCGACAGCATCCAGGCTATCGCGGTCGGCATCGTGCTCTATGGTTTGAGCAGCACGGCATTACTCATCATGGCGTGGATGAATGACGGACCATTCGTGTTGCTTTGGGGCAGCATTTGCCTGTTCATGTTTACGGTCGCCATCGTCATGCCCAATGCGACCGTCATTGCACTCGATCCATTGCCGAAGATTGCAGGTGTCGCCTCGTCAATCATCGGTACTTTGCAGAATATATTCGGTGCATGCGGCGCACTCCTCGCCGCGACGCTCTACGACGGGACCGTGCGCAATTCGATCATTATCATTGGCTCGGTCGGATTGCTGGTTGTCGCCGTATTCGCGCTAAAGCCGCTGATTTGCCCGATCATCGTTCATCACCCTGACGAACTGGCTCGCGACTAGGGCAATCGCGTGAGCACGTCGCCCGGCGGTTTGCGGGACTGGGTAGGCGTGAGCTTCGGATAGCCGTACCAGATCAACCCGACGACGAATTCGCGGGCTGGGTCGACGCCCACGATCTCGTAGAATCGCGGATCGCGCGTGATGTCGCCGGTCGTCCATTTGCTCCCGACGCCGGCTTTCCACAGGTAAAGCATCAGGTTCTGTGTCGCCGCACAACACGCGGCGTAGTCTTCCTGTTGCAGCACTTCATCGTCGGATTTGCGGCAGGTTACGAGCAGCCAACCGGGTTTTTCCGACCAGCCTTTCGCCTTGTGCTCGCCGGCCCGTGGATCGTTCTTCTTCTCTGTCACGATCTGGCGTACCAGGTCCACGCATGCATTGATCGTTCTGCGCCCGAACGGATAGAAATGCCACGGCTCGGTTACGTGGTGGTTCGGCGCCCAGGTCGCCGCTTCGATTGCCTGGCTCACCAGGTCCTCGGGCACCGGTGTGTGGAGGAACAACTCAATCGTCCGGCGGCCACTCAGGACTTCGGCGAACTCGCGCAGATCCTGCGTTTCGTAACTCGGCGGCTTTTTCATCAGACCCGCTCGATGATCATTGCGATCCCCTGGCCGACACCGATACACATTGTGCACAACGCATAGCGGCCGCTGCGCCGGCGCAACTCATAGCTTGCAGTCGTGACGAGCCTCGCACCCGACATGCCGAGCGGATGGCCGAGCGCGATCGCACCGCCGTTCGGGTTGACGTGTTGCGCATCATCGGCAACGCCCAGCAGACGCAGCGTCGCGAGTCCCTGCGCTGCGAATGCTTCGTTCAGCTCGATGACGTCCATCTGGTCGATCGTGAGCCCCGCCAGTGCCAGCGCCTTTTCGCTTGCCGGCGCCGGACCGATACCCATGACGCGTGGCTCGACGCCGGCGACGGCCCACGCAACAATTCGCACCAGCGGTTCGAGTCCATGCTCTTTGGCGGCGGATTCACTCGCCATCAGCAAAGCGCAGGCGCCATCGTTGATTCCGGATGCGTTACCGGCCGTAATCGTTCCATCGGCGCGAACGATTGGCCGCAGCGCCGCAAGCGCTTCGAGTGTCGACCCGGGGCGCGGGTGCTCGTCGGAATCCACGACCACCGGATCACGCTTGCGCTGCGGCACGCTGACGGGAACGATCTCCTCGGCCAGCATGCCACCAGCCATCGCGGCTTCGGCTCGCTGCTGGCTGCGCAGCGCGAACGCATCCTGGTCGTCCCGCGACACGCCGTAGTCGACGGCGACATTCTCGGCAGTCTCCGCCATCGAGTCGACGCCATACTGTTCCTCGAGCTTGCGGTTGACGAATCGCCAGCCCAGCGTCGTATCGTAAAGTTCGGTGCTGCGCCCGAACGCGGCCGACTGCTTGCCCATTACGAACGGCGCCCGGGACATCGACTCGACCCCGCCGGCGATTGCCAGCCTGACGGTGCCGGCACGAATGGCGTCGGCTACGTTGCCAACCGCGTTCATGCCCGAACCGCAAAGACGGTTGACCGTCGCGGCCGCGACAGACACCGGCAGGCCAGCCAGCAGTGATGACATCCGCGCAACATTGCGATTGTCTTCGCCCGCCTGGTTTGCACAGCCATACGTCACGTCGTCGATGGCTACCGGATCAAGTTCAGCTTGACGATCAAGGAGCGCCGCCATCGGTATCGCGCCGAGATCATCCGCACGCACCGGTGAAAGGGCGCCCCCGTAGCGGCCGATCGGGGTCCGCACAGCGTCGCAAATAAACGCGTCGTCCATGCTTAGTCGTCCTGGCCCCGGGCCGTTATACGCCTGAGCACATTTGTGCCGGTCGTGTTTCTAGGTCCCATGCGTTTTCTCTTTATCATCGTAAGCACGGCCCAGGAAAGTCCCTGCAGCAGCCCAGGCACCACAGATGACGGCCGACACGACTGCAACACCTGTCAGTCCCAGGCCGAGCGTCGCGGTCATGCCTGTATACAGCCATGCCGTCGCCACGTCGCCACCGCGGTATACGACGATGTCGATGATGGGTTTGGCTTTGAATCGCGATTCGGCATCGACGATCGTGAACAGCATTTCACGCGCTGGTCGCGTAACAGCATAATTACCGGCGCGACGCGCTATCTGCAATCCAATCAGCACGCCCAATGCCGGCGTAACGGCAACCACCAACCAGCCGCCAATCATCAGGAACGGCACCAGCGCCAATGTCACGGGCATACCGAGCCTTGTCGCAATACGCCCGGTCACGAATAGCGCGGTGACGGCTGCAAGGCTGTTCACGGCCAGGTCAATCCCTGCCCAGTACTGTGTGCGCACATCACGCTCGAACTCACCCAGCATCGTGCGCAATTCGAAATAGATGAACGTGTTCATGATCACGTAGAAGACGATGAAGGCGCCGATCGCGAGGAGGTAGGGATTGCTGACGAATTTGGTGAAACCGGAAAGCGGGTTTGAACCCAGGCGCTGCCGCGTGGAAAGGTCTGCCTGGACATCCACATTGCCGAGATCGCTGACTCGCAGCCGCTCAAGTGCGCCAATCAGCGGAATTGGAAGCAGCAACAGTACTGCCGCGATCAACAGCAGATTGAGATTGCCGATGTTGTCAGCAAAAAAGGCGGGAATCATGGGTCCGGCGATCGCCCCTGCAGTCGCGCCAAGAGCAATCACGGCATAAAGCCGTTTTGCCTGTTCCTTGTTGTACAAACCGGACATGAACGTCCAGAAAACTGACAGGTGAAACAGGCTGAAGACACTGAGCCAGACATAGTAGGCACGATTGACGAGATCGCTTTCACCAACAAGCGTGCCGGCCAGATAGAAACCGACAAATGTCAGGGCAAAAAACACGTACACACTTGGGACGATTACCTTGAATCGCAAGCGCGAAATCACACCGCCGTATATGCTCACGGCAATCAAACTGAAGAAAAACGTGAACGTCCAGAGCCAGCTCAGCTGCACATCGGTCCAGTCCGACGACAGGGAATCGCGAACCGGCCGCAAGATGAAATAGGCGCTCATGAGCACGAACACGAAGACGAACGACAGCACAGTCGCCCGAATCTCATGCGGCTCGACTTTGGTTGCCGCCCTCACCAGCCGCGTCAGCGGGCCGCCCTGTTCGTCACCTGCCATACGTGCCCCAAATTGCACAGGGAACGCAGCGTACCATCAGTAGAGAACAGCAGCTATCTCGAAGCCGCCAGGCCTGTTACTACCTGCATAAGCTCTGCGGTCGGGATGCGGACCTTGTAGTCCGGGTTCGCGTATGAGAAAGCAATCATCCCGTCACGGCCAACAGCAAAAACGGCAGGGACAGGGAGAATACCGTGCGTCAGCATCGACGATCCCTCGACATCCTGATTTTTCTCACGCCGCCGGTCGATGGTCCTTTGCGACGCTTTGAACGCAATGCCGAGTGCAACCGCAGCCTGTACATCGGCATCGGAGAGTATCGTGTAGCCGAGGCCCGCGATCGTATCCTGCGTCTCTCGCTCGAGACTGTCATACAGGAGCTCGGGCCGATCACCACTCAGGAACAGAATATCGACGCCGAGCGCATCGATCTCTCCGATTACTTCGTTTAGCTCGGACAGGTGCATGTTGCAGAACGGACACCAGCCGCCACGAAAGGTGATCAGTATCACGGGACGGTCCAGCGCCTTCGGATTGAACACGTATGGATTGTCGTCGACAGTCCGCACCTCGAATCGTGGCGCTGCCTGGCCTACCTGTAATGGCTCTGTTTCCTCTGCCGATTCCGCAATCGGTACGTCCGCATGTCCGTATTGCATCGACATGCTGCACGCGAGACTCATTATGAGCACTGCATACAGCGCGCCTGCGACAGATACGCGCAAATTCAAAGCGGGGACTGAAATTCTTGTCAACGTACCAACCTCGATCAACGGTCTCACAAGGAGACCGGACGAGGTAGCAGATTATTACAAGGCTTTCTCGAGCAGATCTGCGCTGCTGACGTTGGAGACGTTTCGACAGCGCGCCTTGGCACGATACATCGCCTGATCAGCCTCGCGCATGAGGCCTGTCAGCGTATTCGCATTCTTCGGATAAAGGGCCAACCCGATGCTGGCAGCGCAATGCAACTTGTGCTCGCCGATGACATACGCTTCCTCGAGCGCCGTCGCGAGCCTGTTGGCAAGCGTGTCCGCAATCTCGGGCGCAACGTCGGGAACAAGCGCAACGAATTCGTCACCACCGGGCCTGCCGATAATGTCACAAGACCGCAGGCTCTTGCGCAAACGCTTGGCCGCGATGATCAGCAACTGGTCGCCGATCTCATGCCCGTGACTGTCATTGATAACCTTAAAGTCGTTCAGGTCGATGAACAACAGCGCCCCTGTCGCCTCATCCGCACTTTCGGTAAGACGCATGGATGCATCACGCTCGAAGCCACGCCGGTTCAGCACGCCGGTGAGCGGGTCCGAGAGCGCCATCGACTCCATGTGGCGTTCCTTCGCCTTGCCGTCCGTGATGTCGACAAACGTCAGCGCGACATCGGAACCGAACGGCTCACAGATCATACGCAGCCACTTGCTGGCGCCACCCGAGTGGTGATTGACCTCGATATCGATACTCTCGCCGCCCTCGGTGGCGCGATTGAATAATTCAATGATCTCATGTGACTCGTTGGACTCCATGCCGTTGGTCGCGATACGGACGATCTGTGCGCCCGTGCAATCGACGAGGTCCTCGCGATCTGAATTGAGAAAATCACCCGCCATCGCGTTCGCAAATATGCAGCGCAGCTTGCGGAAGTCGTCACCCTCTTCCTCGACCCAGCGTAGCCGCAAGATTCCATTCACGGAATGATCGATAAGAGTCCTGAGCAACTTTTCACTGGCACGGACTTCGGCCTGCGCGCGCTCGACATCGCTGACATCGCGGAACATGAGCACCGTGCCATCTCTGAACGACGTGCGGTCAGCTGACATCGGCGACGCCTGGATGTGCAGAAAGCGGCCCGTATTCGTCATCATCTTGGTAGGCTCGCCCGACTCGAGCGCCTCGAAGACCTCGGGAGACTCTTCGCCGAAGAAATGCCGCAGTGGCTCGAGCATTGCCGCGGTCTCCGTGACGTCGAGCAGCGTCTCGGCGCCATGGTTCAGCCCGATGATGCGCCCTTGTTCGTCAATGACGACGACCGGATCCTGCATATTCTGGAACACGGTCTCGTAAGCGAGCGGCGTGAATTCGACAATTTGTTCGCCAAGAACGAGCCATGTATAGATCGGCAGCATGAGCGTGAACACGATGGGAACATAGGAAATTGTGTCGGGACCGAAGCCGAAGTCATACGCGAGCGTCGCGGTCAGCGGGCCGATGCATGCCGCCACGAGAAGGAACAGGCCCCGGCGATGAGCGCGCGCGACCGCCGTACTGTGTGTAATCAGTGTAAGTATCGCAAGGTTGATAACGATATAGCTGTATGGCGCATGAATAAACAGGAACCATGGGCCCCACTTTTCGGGCCTCGTGAGAAACTGTCCCGCATCATTCGTGCTGGGCAGGTACCACATGAACTCGTGATAGTAGTTGGTCGCCGCGAGCGTAATCGACACGAGCGGGATGATCAGTAACATCGTCAGCCGATGGATCGAGGTGGCGCGACCCGTGTACTCACGAAAGCTGAAGTACGCAGCGACAGGGAGCAGCGCGGTACCGACAAAATGCATGGTTCGGCCGGTCGAAAAGACAATGAACGAATCTGTGAGAAGTTCGATCGAGCCACCGAGGACCCAGACACTGATGACGAGGAACAGGGTGCCAATCGGCATCGTCCCGACCTCGCGCTTGGCAAGGACGAGCCGCAGGCCCAGTGCCAGGTAGCACATGGCGCTGAACATCAGCAATAGCGAAATGGCCAGTTCGAAACTCATGCTTGCCGGATCTGATTTAACGAAATCCCGACCCATATTAGGGGCCTAAGCTGTTGATTTCCGGAACTGTTCCACATCTTTCGCGACGCCACCGCGCCACCAGTGGTCTTTTTTTCGCAATTTGCCACCATCGGCTGCGAACGCCGGCGAGATCTGCAATCCCAAGTAGCTGATTCGAAAAAGCTAATCGTCGAAGATGTGGCGGTCGAAAGTACGCCTGCCCAGCGCTGTCACGCGATCGAAAAATCGCTCTGCGCTGCGCTCGGCGAGCGCCTTCTTGAGATAGGGATCGTCGGCAGACCTGGCATCGGCACGCCAGTGGAGAATCGAGACCGTGGTCGCCAGGCGCGTCCGAACGAGGTCATAGAATAGCGCGCGCTCACTTTGCTCGAGTGCGATGACCGATTCGAACCCGCGGACCAGTTCCTTGATGACATCGAGCGCATGGTCACCGCGACGCATGTAAGACGCGGCGATCGCCAGATCGATGACGAGCGGAGCGCGCAGCATATCGCCGAAGTCGATGACGCCCGCTACGCCCATTGGTTTGGTGTCGCTGACAAGCACGTTACCCGGGTTCAGATCGTTGTGAATCACCTGGCTGCGCAGCGACGGGAATACGGGCAGCACTCGTTTTTCAAATGCATCAAGACACTCGTGCAGGCGATCCCGCATGCCGGGCTCCGGGACATGCCCGATAATTCCACGGACTTCCGAAGCACGTTGCATGTCCCACAACAAAACCTGGGATTCCCCGGGATGCGAGAAGCTCTGCAAGGCGCTATCGAGGTCCGCAAGACTGCGGCCAAGGTCGTAAGCAAGCTCGGTATCCGGAGTGACCGCCTCGAGCGGCTGGCCAGGCAGATACGTTACGACTCGCAGTAGGTAGCACGCATCACCGGCATATGCGCTTTCGGACACCCGCCCCGAGGCCGTCCTGACGACCCTCGGCACGGGCACCGGGCAGCCTGATTGCTCGAGGTGAAGCAGGGCCCGGATCTGGAAATCCGTGATCTCTTCGGGTTCACTCAAGTTTGCGATCTTGACGACGTATCGCTGCCCCTCTGCGGCATCCAGGCGGAAATTCTGATCACGTTCGCTTACGAGCGGAGTGAGGTCGCCCCGCAATCCGTATGCACTGTCGAGAACGTCCAGAACCTCGGCGTCGGTCAGGTCCGGCGGGTCGGCGGCGATCGCGGCGATCGCGCTGGCGCTCACAACCACTTTTCCTGTGTCGGCGGCGTGTAAGTGTCGAATCTGCGGAGCAATGCGGCAGCGCTGGTGTCGGCCAGAATAATGGCGCGATTCTCTGCGCTCAGGAATTGCTCCTCCTGCATGTGGTCGAGAAACTCCAGCAGTTTGTCGAAGTAACCGTTGATGTTGAGCACCCCACAGGGCTTTTCATGGAATTGAAGCTGCCCCCAGGTCACCATTTCGATCAGCTCTTCCAGCGTCCCGAAGCCGCCCGGCAATGCGATGAATCCGTCTGACAGAGCCGCCATCATCGACTTGCGCTCATGCATGGACGAGACGACATGCAGCTCCGTGACGCCGGTATGTGCGATCTCTTTTTCCTCGAGCAACTTGGGAATTACACCGTGCACGACACCGCCGCGCTCCAGGACCGCGTCAGCCAGGATGCCCATAGTCCCCTTCGTCGCACCGCCATAGACGAGTTCAATGCTGTTGTTAACGAGGACAGCTGCCAGCTCCCTGGCCGCATCCGCATAGACCCGGTCGCCACCGCGGCTGGATCCGCAGTAGACGCAGATTCGGGCAATCATGAACCGGTGCTCAGGCAGATTGGCGTCGTTCCTTTGCTGCCTCTACGATCGCGGCGATTTGTGGACGCTCCTGCCGCAGCTCCTCGGGACTCAGGGCGTCCAGCTCGTGGGGAAATACGAGCCACTCTGCCGCCTCCCGAATAAAGTAGTCGGGCATGATGTCGGTCTCGTTGCGCTCGGGTTTGTACCACGGCACGGCGACCCGGATATCTTCGGGTGTGTTATCGCGAGCCCGTCGCCGCAGCTCGTCGATGACGGCCTTGATCGTATTGCCCGTGTCGAACACGTCGTCGACGATCAGTACCCGATCGTCGTGGCAAATCTTCTTGATGATGTAATTGAGGCCGTGGACAGCGACTGCGCCGCGTTCGTCGACGCCGGTATACGATGAGGTCCGGATAGCGATGTGGTCCGACTCTATGCCGCAGTAAGCCATGATTTCCTGCACTGCCATGCCGACCGGCGTACCCCCGCGCCAGATAGCGATGATCATCGTCGGCCTGAATCCGTCTTCCAGTACGCGCAGCCCGAGACGGAAAGAGTCTTCGAGGAGGTCCTGGGCGGAGAGAACGATCTTGTCCATTGTTATTATTGTGTCGCTATAATGCCTGACCGGATTCTACCGCACGGCAGGCGCGGAATAACAATGACCAAGAATTACGTCGCTGCGGACGACATGCTGAGGGACTCTTTTCAGCTCGCCGCCACGGTCGCGGAGGCGGGCTTCGAGCCGGACTTTCTGGTCGGGCTCTGGCGCGGCGGCAGCGCCGTCGGCATCGCCGTGCAGGAAGGCCTCGAATACCTCGGCATCAAGACCGACCACATCGCCATTCGAACGTCCTACCGTGGGGCCCCGAGCTACGACGAAATGGTTTCCAGGGCCGATTCGATTCGCGTACATGGCCTGCAGTACTTGCTCGAAAACCTGTGCTCGAATCATTCGATGCTCATCGTTGACGACGTCTACAGCACGGGCTCCAGTGTCAAGGCTGTCATCGATCAGCTCTCGCAGAAAACCCGGCGCAACCTGCCCCACGATATTCGTGTCGCGACCGTCTGGTACCGGCCAACGGAACGAACGATCCGCGAGCCCGACTACTATGTGCACAAGACGTCCGACTGGCTGGTATTGCCCTATGAAATGAGCGGGCTCTCGCTCGAGGAACTGCGCGCCAACCGGCCCGAGTTGCATTCCATAATCGATCGTCTCGAGCCGTTCCTGGACTAACCGGCAGTCGAGCTCGCGAGGTATCTGGCGATGCGCTTCGGCCGGAACGCATCGACAATGTTGACGGCGACAACGGCATACACCGTCGTCAACACGAACATGACGAGTCGATCGTTGAACTTGGCGCCTGCGGCGACACCACTCGTGTCGAGTACGGCAGGGGCGAGGATAACCAGCATCGTCAGGTACGCGTAGGACCAGGTCGGTCCGTTCGGCGCCAGACCGTCACCCTGAAATACCCTGGCGCCGATCACGAGCCCGGCCAGCGCAACGATGACTGTGTACAGGGAGAGTGTCGGGGCGATACTCAGCATCTGCCAGGCGATGACAGCGCCGACGCCACCGATGAATGTCGACATCAACAATGACTTTCCGGCCTTACGGGTATCCTCATTGGTCGCCTGCTGGCCCATCGAGGCGACCTTGATCATGACAGCCAGGTAGGAGGCGCTTTCGGGGGACACCAGGAACCACAACGCAACGGGGAAGACGATGACGAGTGATCGGAATGCGCTCCAGCGAGCGAGAACCGGGTCCGGCGCAGCCGGCTGCTCCTTGCCGGCGGGAACCTGGGCAACCGGCGCAGCCATCGAGTCCGGCAGGAGGGCATGGCCGATCCAGACGAAGATAATGCCGATGGCGGCGCCGAAAACCAGCCAGCCGATGATGCCCAGTGCGAGGTCGATGCTGACCGAACCGACCGCGGCGCTGAGCGCGATTCCGACCGTGGCAAACGTGCCGACGAGGGGGGATCCGCCCTTCGCCGTGTAATAGAAGCTCCAGTAGAGCGCCAGGATCAGCAGCACGATGCCGACGGCTGGGCGATACATCAGTTCGGGCAGCAACCAGGTACCGGCGCTCAGCGCCACCGAGAAGACCACGATGATCATGACCGCAGCCTTGAGCTTGAGCGGCGGCATCGGCAGACCCAGAAAGACCGTCGCGAAAACCGGGGCGATGAACGACAGCGGCCACATGGCGACCTGCGAGACCCACAGAGCGAGGCTCGTGCCCAGGGCCAACCGCAGAATGCGGACGTGGGCGAGTGACCAGCCGCTGCTAGTAGGCATAGGTCAGCCAGCTCACAAACCGTATCTTGACTTTGCCCCAGGTATTGAACAGGAAGCTGTTTCCGGTCAGCACCATTACGGACGCCTGGGCGCCGACACGAATTCCCATGCGGTCGGCGCTGCTCGGCAGTTCGAAGTCGATGATGACGGCGAAGCGCTGCTCGTCGCGCAGCCACTCGCGCTGATTGTCGATCGTCGGCAGGCTGCCGAGCGGGGCACTGTCGACGGCTACGCCGAATCCGGTCGTGCGTATGTTGCCCCTGACGACGCGGCCCGGCAGTGCGTCGAAGACGATGCGCACCTCGTCACCGGGCTTGATGTTGCCGAGATTGTTCTCGGTAAAGTCCGCCTGCACCCAGATGTCGTGCGACGCGAGGAACGTCATTAACGGCGCGCCGGCGTTCGCGAAATTGCCACGATCGACGCGCACGTCCGTAACGACGCCGTCGGCCGGAGCAGTGATCGATGTTCGATCGAGGTTGAGCTTTGCCTGCTCCAGCGCCGACTGCGCTTCGAGTATGCGTGAATTGTCCTCGCCCGACTCTCCGAAGTCCTGGATCGCCCGATCCAGGTTCGCCTGCGCAGCTTCGACCTGGGACTTCGCCACCGCATAACTCGCTTCCGCCATCTGCAGCCGGCGCTCCGAAATCGCCCCGGGGTCTTCCTCCTTGATCCGGCGCATACGCAGGGCGTCCTGTTCTGCCTTGACGAGCCCGGCCTGTGCCGATTTGAGCTGCGCTCTCGCAACGTCGACGTTGGCGCCCGACGCCCCGGTAGCCTGCCGCGCTGCCTGCAGATTCGCCTCGGCCGTCTCCACAGCCAGTTCATAGGTCGTGCGATCGATGCTGAACAGAAGGTCACCCGCCTCGACCGCCTGGTTGCTTTTCACGGCTACCTCGGTGATGAGCCCCGATACCTCGGGCGCAACCGGAACGATCAGCGCATGCACGCGCGCCTGGCTCGTGTACGGCGTGATCCGATCGGAAATGATGTACCAGATCATCATGAATGCGGCGACACCGAGCAGGATCAATGTCCACTTGCGCACCGGGTCCGCTGTTGCTTTGTCTGTTTCGTCCGCCATCGTCTCTTCCGTCATTGTGTCTGCCACCCCCCGCCCAGGCTGCGATAGATCGCAACGAGGCTGCGCACGACATTGCCGCGGTTCGCGGCGTATCGTTGCTGTTGTCCGAAAAGCGCCTGCTGGGAATCGAGGACGCGCTGGTAATCCGCGAATCCTTCCTGGTAGCGCAGCAGCGACAGTTCGGCCGAGCGCACGGCCGCCGCGACACCCTCGCTGAGCACGCGGTCCTGATCGCGCGTGCCCGAATAGGCCGCCATCGCACTCTCGACCTCGGCAGCCGCCTGCAAGACCGTATTCTGGTAAGCCGCCAATGCCTGTTGCAGCCGCACGTCCTCGACCCGAATGCTGTTCTTGATGCGGCCGTAATTCAGGAACGGCCAGACCATCGACAGGCCGGCCGAGTATCCGAGGCTGTCGCTATCGAACAGGCCGGGTGATCCCGCCGTATCGTCGCTCGCAAAGCCAAGCGTGCCGTTGAGGCTGAAGCTAGGATACAGGTTCGCCGTGGCGACGCCGACCAGCGCGTTCTGCGCCCGGGCCCGCATTTCGGCCGCCCGCACATCGGGCCGCTGCCGCAACAGGTCTGCGGGCATGCCAACCGCCAGGCGGTCGGGCACATCGGGCAGCTTGCCTGCGGTGCCGAAGAACTGTTCGACCTCGGCGGACGTAACGCCGAGTATCGCGCCCAGCGCAATCTTGGCCTGCTTCAGGCTCAGCTCGAGGCCGGGTATGACAGCCTGTGTCGACAGCAACAGCGTGCGCGCCTGCAACGCATCCAGTTCGGAGTTTTCGCCATTGCGAAACAGCACGTCGGCAATTTCGAAGCTGCGCTGCTGAATCTTGACGCTTTCCTCGGCCAGTTCGAGCTGTTCCTCGATCGAGCGAATGACGAAGTACGTATCGGCCACCTGGGCTGTCAACAGGATAACCACGTCGTTGAAGTCCGCTACCGACGCGAAAAAACCTGCGTCGGCCGCTTCGATGGCGCGCCGATATTTGCCCCAGAAATCCAGTTCCCACGCGAGTGCCGCGCCGAAGTCGTACTGGACGATCGACGAGTCGGCCGCATTGTCGTCGCCGGTTCCGACGACCGTAGCACCGGCGGTTGCAACCTGGGTCTGCGGCCATCGGTTGCCGCTTGCAATGGCGAGCTGAGCGCTCGACTCCTGGATACGCAGCGCCGCGATTTCGAGCGTATAACTATTCTCGTAGGACGCCGCGATCAGGCTATCGAGTACCGGGTCGTCGAAATGCCGCCACCAGTCGACCAGTTCGGCCGGCTCGGTGGCGTACAGCTCGAGTTCGGCATCGAGCCACGCCGGGTTGAGCCTGACCTCCGGCTGCTCGAAATCGGGTCCGACCGTTGTGCAGGCGCCGCACGCCAGCAGCGCCAGTACCTGAATCGATCGTGCAGCCGTGACCGCTGCCTGCTTATGCCTCTTCCGGTGCAGCATCCGCCTCTTCGGAAGTCATCCAGGCCCGCAATATCTGGTAACCAATGGACAGGATCACGGCGCCGACGAACAGGCCAATGATCCCCATGGTCATCGCGCCACCAATTGCGCCGATCAGGATAACGAGCATCGGCGTCTCGAGACCCCGGCCCAAAAGCATCGGTTTCAGGAACGCATCCGAGCCCGACACGATCAGCGAGTACACCAGGAAGATCGTCGCCGGTACCGCGTCGGCCGTCGAGTAGACCCAGATGGCAATCGGCAACAGGATCAGGACAGGTGGTAACTGCACGATCGCCAGGACGAGAACGATGCCGGCCCAGATTCCCGCGGCCGGCACACCAATTGCAACCAGGCCGACTGCGGACAAGATCGCCTGCAGTACCGCGACGCCCAGGACACCTTTGACGACGCTGCGAATCGTCGCAATAGACAGGTCGACGAGCTCATCGCCCTGCGGCTGGCTGGCCAGTTTACCCGCGATGGTTTTCGCCGTTGCCTGGCTACTATCCGCGGAGGACAGCATCGCGACCGCTATCAGAATCGACACGAGGAACAAAAGCGCGGTCACGACGGTCTGCCCGGCCAGCCCGATCAGCCTTTCCCCCATCGACTTGAGTTGCGGCTCGAATCGGTTCAGCGTGCCCTCGAGGTCCTCGGCTGCCTCGCTCCATATACCGTGCATTTGCTCGCCAATGACGGGCCACTCGGCAACACTCGGGTTGGGCGGCGGAACAACGGCGGTACCGGTTTCGAGTTGCGCACCGACCGTCTTCAACGCAGTCACTGTCGATTCACCCATCACCCACATTGGCACGATGACGATTGCGGCACCGATCAGGGCCAGTATCGTCGAAGACAGCTTCGACCGGCCGCCAAGCTTTGCCGTGAGTGATACGTGTAGCGGGTAAATGGCCACACTAATGACGATCGCCCAGACCACAACCGGGATAAACGGCGCCGCAATCAGGAAGCACCAGTAACCCAGCAGAAGGATAGCGCCTATTTGCAGGAAGGACGCTATCGCGTTGGTAACGAATCCTTTGTCAACTTTTGGAGAAACCGAGTCGTTCATGTTGGCTCCTTTGCTTTTGTTTGATACGCCTGCAGGATCTTCTGCACGAGAGCGAACAGTGCCGCCGTCGACCAACCCGCCAGCAGTACCCCATTTATGGCTTCTATGCCGCTCATGATCCGCCATGGCCCCGACAGTGTGATGTCGCCGTAGCCCAGGGTCGTATAGGTCACAAACGAGAAGTAGATCGCCTCTTCCAGCGATTGCAGGTCGTTCGCCAGTTCAAGCACCAGGAATGCGAAAGCCCACACGATGATTTCTACGAGGTGCAGGAAGAGCAACCACAGGACGGTGCCGATGAGAATGCGCAGCGTCCAGCGCCAGCGCGGCCCGGCCGCCAATGTCGCGGTATGGCGGGATAAGCGGCGCACAAGGACTACCGTACCCATCGCATGGATGATCACGGTCGTCACGACAAGCGCCGCACCGATCAGGGCATACGTGATCACGGACCGCTCCTTTAATTCTTGTTAGACGAAGCCTGGAACGCTGGTCTACCTTCGCACGCGCAAACGTCAAAGTCCATCGCCCGAAATCCGTCCCATGACGTAGGTCGCGGCAATATTCCTGTCATCGCCGAGGAAGATCAGGGAGAACAGCAACTCGTCGAGCGTCTCCGCCGCCGCGGCCCGTCGCGCAGTAATCTGGGAGCCTTCGGGGTCGAGGACGACAAAATCGGCTTCCTTGCCGGGTTCGAAGTTGCCGACGAATTCGTCGAGGTACAGAGCCTTGGCGGCGCCCAATGTCGCGAGATACAGCGCACGGCTTGCCGGCAGTGACTGCCCCTGCAGGTGCAGCATCTTGTAGGCCTCGCTCATCGTCCGCAGCATCGACATACTCGTGCCACCACCGACATCGGTCGCAAGTCCGACGCGCACACCGGCATCGGCCATCGCCTGCAGATCGAAGAGGCCGCTGCCGAGAAACAGGTTCGATGTCGGACAAAACGCGCCGGCTCCGCCCTTTTCGGCCATCAACGCCCGATCGGCGGTATCGAGATGCAGGCAATGGGCGAACAGGGACCTTTCGCGCAGCAGCCCGAAGTGATCATAAACATCGAGATAGCTGCGGCTCCACGCGAACTGGCGCCCTATCTCGTCGACCTCTTCCTGGTTCTCGGCAAGATGCGTATGCACCCAGGCATCGGGATGTTCAGCCGCGAGCCGTCCCGCGGCCTCGAGTTGCGCCTCGCTCGAGGTCAGCGCAAAGCGAGGCGTGATCGCATAACCGAGGCGTCCCCTGCCATGCCATTTCTCGATCAATGTCTTGCTTTCGGCGTAGCCCGATTCCGGATCGTCACGTAACTCCACGGGGCAGTTCTGATCCATGAGTACCTTGCCCGCGATGACACGCATGTTCCTGGCCTCTGCCGCTGCAAACAGCGCGTCGGCCGACTGCGGATGCACGGTTGCGAAAACCGCGGCCGTCGTCGTGCCGTTGTGCAGCAATTCGTCGAGGAAGAATTCGGCGACAGCGCGCGCATGCTCCTCGTCCACGAAACGCATCTCCGCCGGGTAGGCGTACTTGTTCAGCCAGTCGAGAAGTTGCTCGCCGTAAGAAGCGATGATGTCGACCTGTGAAGAATGCACGTGGCAGTCAATAAGGCCCGGCACGATCAGCTTGCCCGAGCAGTCCTCGAGGGCGGCGCCCGCCTCGAGCGACGGCAGGACCTCATCCGCAGGACCGATTCTCGTGACGTGCCCGTCATCCACGACGAGGACACCGTCCTCGATATGCTCGACGGCCGTGGCATCGCCGTGCGGCCCCGGGTCGCCGAGGCAATGGAAGATCGATGCGCGAAAAGCCTGCTGCATGGCTACCCCTCCACGAGCATGACGGGTTCATCGAGCGTGTGTTCGTCGCAATTCGGCTGGTCGAAGGCACGATCGATGACCAGGAATTCCTGGCCCGCATCGAAAGCGATCAGCGGCATATGCCAGGTTCCGCGATGGTAGTTAATGCCCTGCCGTCCGTTGGTCACGAATGCCCGCAAGTCGGACGCATCGACTCCTTCCTCGGGAGGCGCTACGACCACGATCATCCGGGACCCTGACAACGGGATGAACGCCTGGCTGCCGAGCGGGTGACGTTCGACCATGTCGATTCGGTAAGGCAGGGAGGTCGCCACGCGGCATCTCGCAATACTGACCGTAACGCGTCCGCCGTCCGCCATATCGATCGAACACAGGTCGTCGAACCGTTCGAATCGCGCCGCGTTCATCATCGCACGATCAACCTCCGCCGATTCGATGACGTCACCGTAGGGAGCGAAGCGCTCACGCGTCAGCGGTACGGGCTGCAGGGTCATTGTCATTCCGGCTTGCCTGGTTCGATGTGGCCGAACAGGCGCAGGCGGCTTACACCGCCGTCCGGATAGATCGACAGCCGCACGTGGCTGACAGTGCCCAGTTTCGTAAGGTCGTCTGCAAAGACATGTTCCTTGTCCATCTCGAGTCCGGACTCCGGAAGCAGGGTCTGCCAGGCATCGCTGTCGGCGACCGCATCGTTCGCATCCTGGAAGTAAGCAGCCTCGAGCGATACCCGGTCGGGATAGTTGCCCTTGAAGTGGGCGGTGTCGATCTCCACCCTGTCGATCGTTCCGGGGTGACCCAACACGAATATGACCCAATCGTTGCCGGGACCGCGGCGGCGCGCGGTTTCCCAGCCGTCGCCCATGTTCACGCCCCGGCCGGCGACGTTGAGATTGTGCATGCTGCCGAAGTGCTCGTCCGAACACGCGATTGCCCGCCCCCCGTTCTCGAGCGCAAGCAGATCGATGCTGACACCCAGGGTGCCGAAACTCGGCTTGACTTCGCCGAAGAGGCGCAATCTTGCGACCCCGCCGTCGGGATAGATGTTCAGGCGCACGTGCGTCCAGGCCGAAGTGTCGGCGATCTCGAAATAGTGATGCGCGTCAGGACCCAGATCAACCTTGCCGAGAATTTCGGTCCATCCCCCCGCCGGCACATCATCTTCGCTGACGCAGGCATCGAGCGAAGCCTGCGGCGGATAGTTTCCCGTGAAGTGGCTCGTGTCGATGTCGACGCCGTGCAGTACACCGGGTACACCGAGCCGAACGATGCAATAGTCGTGTCCCGGCGCGCGCTTTCTGCGACTCTCCCAACCATCCATCCACTTGCCATGATCGTCGTACTTGCCGTCCTCGAAAACTGGGGCCTCGGGTTGAATCAACCGCTCCTTTGCCGCAAAAAACTCGTCGGTAGCGTGCGTTACGCGCGAACCGAGGCGCGGCTGCTCGAGCCGAATCCACTCGTGAAACGGTTCTCGCTCGCGAGTCATGCGTCGGCCTCCAGGGCGTTCAGTCGCAGGAGCGCGATCTTGTGTATTTCGGCGAGCGCAGTTTCGAACTCGACATCACGATCGTTACCGAGCCGCTCTTCGAACGCCACCAGTATCTCGGCGCGGCTACTCCCGCGGACAGCCATGACGAACGGAAAGCCGAACTTCAGGTGATAAGCCTGGTTCATGTCCTGGAAGCGCAGGTATTCCTCGGGAGTGCATTGATCGAGCCCCGCGCTCGCCTGCTCGCTCGTGGAGTCGGCGGTGAGTTCTCCTGCAATCTGCGCTTTGCCGGCAAGATCCGGGTGGGCGCGAATGAGCGCCAGTTGCTGTTCATTCGTGGCATTGTCCACGCAGTCGGCCATCACGGAGGCAATCGTCGCAATGTCGCCGCCATCACCGAGAACGGCCGCCGCTTGCTCGGCAACCCAGGGCGAGTGTTCGTATACGCCGCCGTACTTGTCCACGAAATCGTTCATTCCTGCTCCGCCGGAAATCGTTCCCGCCAGTGATCGGCGATGTCGATGCGCCTCGCCACCCAGACATCGTCATGGCCCGCGACGTAATCGACGAATCGCGCGAGCGCCGCCGTGCGTCCCGGACGCCCGGCCAGCCTGCAATGCAGTCCGACCGACATCATCTTCGAGCCCTCGGCATACAGCACGTCAAACGTGTCCTTGAGATAGTCGAAGAATTGCTGGCCGGAATTGAATCCCTGAGCGGTTGCGAAGCGCATGTCGTTCGCATCGAGCGTGTACGGCACCATCAGTTGCGGCTCGGAGTACGAATAGTCCCAGTACGGCAGATCATCCGCATAGCAGTCGGCGTTATAGCGAAAGCCGCCATCTTCGGCCACGAGCCGATGGCTGTTCGGACTGCAGCGCCCCAGGTACCACCCTGTCGGTCGTTCGCCGGTGATCTCGGTGTGAAGCGCAATCGCCCTGGCCAGGTGCGCCCGCTCTGTTTCCTCGTCGATCGACTGGTAGTCGATCCAGCGGTAACCGTGGCTCGCGATCTCCCAGTCCGCTTCCTGCATTGCCGCTACGGCTTCGGGGTTCCTGTCCATCGCCATCGCAACCCCGAATACCGTGACTGGAAATTCCCGCTCGGTGAACAGCCGGTGCAACCGCCAGAACCCGGCGCGGGCGCCATACTCGTAGAGCGATTCCATGTTCATGTGACGCTGGCCCTGGACAGGCACGGCACCAACGATGTCGGACAGGAATGCCTCGGATGCGGCGTCGCCGTGCAGAACGCAGCTCTCACCACCCTCCTCGTAGTTCACGACGAACTGCACAGCGACCCTGGCATCGCCTGGCCAGTCCGCCGCAGGCGGATGGCCGTGATAGCCACGCAGGTCCCTCGGGTATCGTTCATCGCCCATCACTGGCTCTCCAGCGACCGGTACCAGCGATCGATCAACTCGCGCTCCGCCTCGCTGATGTTGGTCAGGTTGCCGATCGGCATCACCCGGGTAACGACGGTCTGCTGATGTATCCGCAGGGCCTCGGCGACGATCTGCGCCTCCGTGTCCAGCACGACGCCACCGGGCGCCGCTGGGAACGCCGGGTGCGTGGGCTGGGCCGAATGGCAGGACGTGCAACGGTGCAACACAACAGAACGAACTTCTTCGAACGCGACGGCTTCTCCCGACGCCGCGCTGGCCCTCGGCGCGATGAGCGCGGCGACCCCGGCCAGCAGCACGCCGGCAAAGATCAGCGGCCAGGGCGAAGCCTTGCCCGAGTGCCGGGCGACGAAGTAAATGCGGATCAGCGCCCCGGCGAGCGAAATAGCAATCAGGATCGCCCAGTTGTATTCGTGGTTGTAGGTCATGGCGTAGTGATTACTCGTCATGACAAACAGGACAGGCAGTGTGAAGTAGGTATTGTGTACCGAACGCTGCTTGGCCCTGATGCCGTCTTGTGCGTCCGGCGCCTCACCTCTCTCCGCGGCTGCAACCATGCGCTTCTGTCCCGGGATAATGACGAAGAACACGTTGGCCACCATGATCGTGCCGAGCACCGTGCCAAAATGGATATACGCCCCGCGCCCGCTGAACAGCTCGCAAAGTCCCCAGGCGAGAACCCCGGTCAACACGAACAGGACGCTGGCGAACAGCCCTTCGTTTTCGCCGAGCCGGGACTTGCACAGCAGATCGTAGACCAGCCAGCTGACAACGATGATGCCTGCGGCCAGGGCTACAGCCGCGACCGGTGACAACTCGGCGACGGCCGGATCGATCAGGTACACCTGCGCCCCGTACCAGTAGACGAGTACGAGCAGGAACATGCCCGAGAGCCATGTCGAGTAGGCCTCCCACTTGAACCAGTGCAGCGTCTCCGGAATTCGCGGCGGCGCAACCTGGTATTTCTGCGCATGATAGAAGCCGCCACCGTGGACCGACCAGACCTCCCCGCCGACGCCCATGTCCGCGTCAGAGGACGACTTCGGCGCCTCTAGATGATCATCGAGCCAGATGAAATAGAACGAAGCTCCGATCCATGCGATCCCGGTAATGAAATGCACCCAGCGTGCAAGCAGGTTCAGCCAATCGACAACATACGCTTCCATGCTAGCGGCGTCTCTTCAGTGGCCGCACATTGGCCGGGAATTTCGGCTCAGCGGCCCGGTTCACGCGTTCCCAGGCCTGCAGGACCTCGGCAGCCGCGGCGACGGCAATCTCGGCGGGTTTCTTGCCCGTGATCCCGTCGACGCCAATCGGGCACACGAGCTGCTCGATATCGCGCTCCTGCATGCCTTCTGCCCGAAAACGCTTCTCGAACCGCCGCCGTTTGCTGATGGACCCGATCAGCCCGCAGTAAACGGCATCACCACGACGGAGAATGCGGTTGCAGATCTCGTAGTCGATCGCGTGGCTATGTGTCATGACAAGAAAGCAGCTCCCCGGCGGCATCGCGGCAACTTCGAGCGCTGGCTCGGACGACTCTATCGCTCGCACATTGGCCGGCGTGTCGCGGAAAATGTTGCGACGGCTATCGATCCAGCGCACGTTGCAATCAAGTGCGGACAGGGATCGCACGACGGCCGACCCGACATGCCCGGCGCCGAACACGGCAATGTTGAAGTCGGTACCCACGACATCCTCGAAGAACCAGTCGCCAATGCGATGTGCGCGCCGGCCCGTCTCGAGACCCTCACGTGCCGTCGTAACGACGTCGGGCTGCGCCGTAGCCGCGTCACCGAAGGCATCGGTGGTCGTAATGATGCATTTGTCGGTGTCACCCCTGAGGTGCGTTACGATCACAGCGGGCTCGCGCTGGCCGTGCAAGGTCCTGAGATCACGCAGCCAGCCCGGTAACCGGCTTGCGATCGGCTCAAACAGGATATCCACGACGCCACCGCAGCACTGCCCCATCGACGATCCGAGCGGAAACTTGCGCAAGGCCGGAGTCTCGTCGTCCCCGAGCATGCCTGCGGCGATCCGCGTGCACTGGTACTCGAGTTGTCCGCCACCGATCGTGCCGATCGTTGCATCCGCTGAAACGATCATCTTGGCCCCGACCTCGCGCGGAGCAGAGCCGCGAATTCCGGCGACGGTTACGAGCACTGCTCGCTCGCCGGCAGCAGTCAGGTCGCAGAGCTCGTCGATCCATTCATTCATCGCTGGCCACCCTCGATCGCCCGCAACACGGCCTCCGGGGTTGCCGGAGCCTGGAGGTCCGGCAGCGGGCATTCTGCCGTCGCAATCGCGTCGCGTATTGCGTAAAACGCTGAAATGCCCAACATGAGCGGCGGCTCTCCGACCGCCTTCGAGCGATATATCGTATCCTCGCGATTCGGCGAGTTGTTGAGAAGCTCGACACGAAAGTCGGGGGGCAGGTCGGAGCAGGTCGGAATCTTGTAGGTCGACGGCGCGTGGGTCGTCAGCTCGCCAGACTCGTTCCAACACAATTCCTCCGAAGTCAGCCAGCCGACGCCTTGTATGAAGCCGCCTTCTACCTGGCCGAGGTCGACCGCCGGGTTCAGCGAGTCGCCGCAGTCATGCAGGATGTCGGCGCGCAACAAGCGATACTCGCCCGTCAGCGTATCGACAATCACTTCCGATACTGCCGCACCGTATGCAAAGTAGAAGAACGGCCGGCCTGAAAACGTCTCGCGATCGTAGTGAATCTTGGGTGTGCGATAGAAACCTGTCGCCGACATCGACACGCGATTGAACCAGGCCAGCTGAACGATGTCCTCGAAGCCGTGTTTCTCGGTGCCGACGGTAACCATGTCGTTGCCGAAATCGATCTTGTTTTCCGCGACATTGAAGTGTGTTGCGGCGAACTCGGTGAGCCGGGCGCGAATCTTCGCAGCCGCCTTTTGAGCGGCCTTGCCATTGATGTCCGAACCACTCGAGGCGGCCGTCGCCGACGCGTTCGGCACGCGACTCGTATCGGCCGCGTTGATCCGGATTCTGTCGATACCGATGCCAAGCTCGTCCGCCACGACCTGCGCCACCTTGATGTAGAGCCCCTGGCCCATTTCGGTGCCGCCATGATTGAGATGGACGCTGCCGTCCTTGTAGACGTGCACGAGAGCACCTGCCTGGTTCAGGTGTGTCGCGGTGAATGAGATCCCGAACTTGACCGGTGTCAGCGCGATGCCGCGCTTCAGGATCGTACTCCGCGCATTGAAGTTACGCACAGCCGTGCGCCGTTTCTCGTACTTGGCATCCTGCTCGAGCCTGTCGACGATCTCGGTAATGATGTTGTCTTCGAGTTTCTGCCCGTATTGCGTCGTGTCGCGTTCACCAATGCCATAGAAATTCGCGCGCCTCACCGAAAGCGGGTCTTTTCCGAGCGTACGTGCGATATCGTCGATCACGTACTCGATTGCAAACATGCCCTGCGGCCCACCGAATCCCCGGAAAGCCGTATTCGATACGGTGTTGGTCTTGCAGCGGTGCGATTCGATGCCGATGTTTTCGAGGAAATACGCGTTGTCGCAATGAAACATCGTCCGATCGTTGACCGGACCGGAGAGATCTGCCGATACACCACAGCGCGATGCGAAGGTGAATCGGATGCCGAGAATTTTTCCGTCATCGTCGAATCCGGCGTCATAGTCGATGACAAAGTCGTGTCGCTTTCCCGTCATGATCATGTCGTCGTCACGGTCAAGCCTGAGCTTGCACGCCCTGCCCGTCTTCACGGCCATCAAGGCGGCGATGCAGGCTATCGTCGCTGCCTGGCTTTCCTTGCCACCAAAGCCGCCGCCCATCCTGCGGCAAATGCAGACAACGTCCTTTGCCTCAAGGCCTGTTGCCGCTGCAACCAGGTTTTGAACCTCGTCGGGGTGCTGAGTTGAACTGTAGACCGTCAGCGTATGGTCCTCGCCCGGCACGGCCATCGCGACGTGGCCTTCCAGATAAAACTGATCCTGGCCCCCGAGATCGAGCCGCCGTTGGACCCTGTTCGGCGCTTCGGCCAGCGCCTGCTCAGGGTTACCGCGTTGCAGGGTTTCACTGGGCAACACGAACGATCCCTTTTCGACCGCCGTGTCGGTATCGAGAATCGGGTCGAGTTCTTCGTACTCGATGCCTGCCCGCCTGGCCGCCTTGCGCGCCTGGTCGACGTTTTCAGCGGCGACCGCGAATATCGGCTGTCCGGCATACTCGACAACGTCGGGATTGAATATCTTCTCGTCGTGAACGATCGGCCCGCAATTATTCTCGCCCGGGATATCGGCAGCCGTGTAGACCGCGACGACACCATCGGCCGCAAGAACGTCCGCAAGATCGAGGTTCGCGATCTTCGCGTGCGCCCTGGCGCTCATTCCTACAGCCATGTGCAGCAGTCCGCGCGGCTCTGGCAGATCGTCCGTATATGCGGCGCTCCCCGACACGTGCATCCGAGCACTGTCGTGGGCCAGGGGCTTGCCCGATACTGTTGCGCTACCGGCCATACGCATACACCGTCTGTTCTACCTCACCAAGGGTTTCGAGGTAAAAGCGGCGCAATAAATTCTGCGCCGCGCGCAGGCGGTAGCCCGCCGATGCGCGCATGTCGGAAATTGGCTCGAAGTCCTGCGCAAGCCCCTTACAGGCCGCTGCGATCGTCTCTTCGTTCCACAACTTGCCGGCAACCGCGGACTCGCAGTTCTCGGCTCGCCGGACTGTCGTCGCCATGCCGCCACAGGCCATACGAAAAGTGACGACGCGATCGCCATCGAGCTCGAGGCAGTACGCGTTGCAGACCGCCGAGATATCCTGGTCGAAGCGCTTGGAGAGTTTGTGGCTGCGCAGGAGTACATCATCACCCAGCACGGGTACATGAACCGATTCGACAAACTCCGCCTCGCGCAGATCCTTGACCTGGTAGTCGAGATAGAACGCGTCGAGCGGCACCTCGCGCCGGCTGCGGCCGCGGCGAAGGGTCAGCGTCGTCCCCGCAACCATCAGGGCCGGCATCGCATCGCCGATCGGCGATCCGTTTGCGATGTTGCCGCCGAGTGTGCCGGCATTGCGTATCGGCGGAGAAGCAAATCGCCGAAACAGCTCGTCGAGACCCGGGTATTGCTCGACAATCAACACCATCGCGTCGGCAAGAGATACCGCCGCGCCGATATCGATGTGCGTGGCGGTGGCATTGACCTCGTTGAGCTCGGCGACCCGGCCTGTGTAAATCACGGTATCAAGCTCGCGGTGCTGCTTCGTCACCCACAGGCCGATATCCGTCCCTCCGGCGAGTATCGTCGCATCGGGATGGCTGGCGAGGAGTCCGGCGAGTTCGTCGGATGTCAACGGCGCGAAAAACCTTTTGCCGGAACCTTGAAACTGCAAGCCGGTCGTGCGTGAAAGCTGCTTGAGCCGCTCGATACGGTCCCCCGGCGGCGGCAGTTTTTTCGCAGCAGCCGGTTGTCGCAACCAGTCGGTATCCACACCGTGGTCGTACATCGCCTCGGCCGCCGAGATTATGGGCCTGTAGCCAGTGCACCGGCACAGGTTGCCTGCGAGCGCATCGTCGATTTCCTGTCGTGATGGCTTGGGGTTGGTCTTGTACAGCGCGAACAATGACATCACAAAGCCGGGTGTGCAAAAGCCGCACTGCGAGCCATGGTGTTCGACCATGGCCTGCTGTACAGGATGCATTTCTCCATCCCGAACGAGCGACTCGACCGTGATCAGTTCCTTGCCGTCAAGTGTCGGTAAAAACTGAATACAGGAGTTGACGGCGCGAACTGCGACGTCTTCGCCGTTACGATCCAGCTCGACGATGTTGACAGTGCACGCTCCGCAATCGCCTTCGGCACAGCCTTCCTTGGTGCCGGTCTTGCCGAGATCCTCGCGCAGGAATTGCAACACCGTCCGCGTCGGATCGACGTCGCGGAGTTCGTACAGCTCCCCGTCGATAACAAACCGAATGGTGTCGGACGTCGTGTCGATACCGTTAACCCCCTTGACCGTAGCTCTCAACTACCCCGGTACGTCGAGTAGCTCCACGGTGATACCAATAGCGGGACGTGATAGTGCTCGTCGTCGCACATCGCAAAACGAATGACCACCGTCTCAAGAAAGGCCGGGTCGTCGAGTTCCGCACTCCGCGCACGGAAATACGCGCCGATGTCGAACTCGAGTTCATACTCGCCAGTTGCGAGCAGCTCGTCGGCAAGCAACGGGTGTTCGCTGCGCCCATCGTCGTTCGTCACGGCGGCCGCCTTGAGTTGCCGCCCGCCGTCGAGCGCGTACAGCCTTATATCCACCCCTGAGGCCGGGATGCCGTTCGCAGTATCGAGCACATGTGTCGTGAGCCGTCCCATGAGGACCATTATACGTTCGTGTGCTACTGTCTTGCCTCGTCCATTTTCGAATAAAACAATAACAAGGTGGGTACTCGCGTGAGCCCAGAAGACCTGTCCCGACGGATGTTCCTGAAGTCCTCCGGCGCACTTGCCGGAGCGAGCTATTTGCGCATCCTGGCACCGGGACTTGCTGTCATTGCGCAAGCCGCCTGTACGGCGCGGGACGCGGAAGCGCCGTTTGCCGTCCTGGGCGCCGAAGAGGCTCGTGACTTTGCAGCCATCGCCGCGCGAATCATTCCGACCACCGACACGCCCGGCGCAACCGAAGCTGGCGTGATCCACTTCATCGACCGCGCGTTCGGCGCTGAAATGAGTGGCCAGCTCGAATTTGCCCGAAACAGCATGACTGAGTTCAATAACGCCCTCAGGGGCAAACATGGAGACACGGCGCGGCTCGATGAGCTCGACGAAGAGACGCAGGACGATTTCCTCACGTCCCAGGAACAAACGCCGCTGTTCAACATGGTCCGGACGATGACGATTTTCGGCTTCTTCGCCATGGAAAAATACGGCGGCAACAAGGGCAAGGTCGGATGGGATCTCCTCGGTTTCGACGGCAATCACGGGCCCTGGACCTACCCGTTCGGCTATTACGATGCCGAGGTGCACGGGGGCACCAACGATGGCGAGTAAGACGTTCGATACTCGCAAGGAAGTCGACTTCGTTGTCATCGGGTCCGGCTCTGCCGGCGGGATTCTCGCCAAAGAGTTGTCGACCGCAGGCTTTTCCACGGTCGTGCTGGAACAAGGCCCCTATCGCAATGCCGCCGACTTCACCCACGATGAATATTCGGTCTTGATCCAGTCGGAACTTCTCGGCGGCGGCAATGACGTGCATGGCCAGACGTTTCGCCATTACGAACACGAGACTGCCGGGCCGCCACGGGACCGCATTACACCAATCCGATACGCGCCTGGCGTCGGCGGCAGCAGTGTCCATTTCACGGCGAATTTCTGGCGGCTGCGGCCCGTGGACTTTCAGGAGCGCAGCCTGATCGGCCCGATTTCGGGCACGAATTTTACGGACTGGCCGATCACCTACGAGGAACTCGAGCCCTATTACACGAGGGTCGACTGGGAGATCGGCGTATCCGGCGCGCCGGGGCCTTTCGACGCCCCTCGTTCGAAGCCGTTTCCGATGCCACCGATGCCGATCAAGTCGTCAGGCGTGCTCATGGAAAAGGCCGCGGCGGAGCTGGGTTGGCATGCCCAGCCGGAGCCGCATGCCATCCTGTCGCAGCCTCACAACGGACGTGCGGGCTGCGTGAGTTGCGGTTACTGCATGTGGTTCGGCTGCGAGGCCGGCGCGAAATCGTCGACGCTCGTCGCCATGATTCCACTTGCCGAAGCCAGTGGTAACTGCGAGATCCGTCCCGAGTCGACCGTCATCCGCATTGACACGGACGACCGGGGACGCGCCAGCGAAGTCGTTTACCTCGACAGGGACGGCGTCGAACAGGCGCAAAAGACCAAAGCTGTCGTACTGTCGGCCAACGGCGCCGAGTCGGCGAGACTGCTGTTGATGTCGGCCAGCCCGCAACACCCCGATGGCCTGGCCAATTCGAGCGGTTTTGTCGGCCGTAACCTGATGTTCAACCAGCACTCCCTCGCGACCGGCGTCTACGAGCACCCGCTCAACGACTACAAGGGCGTGCAGGTCTCGCGCATCATTCATGACTTTTACGATACTGACGAGAAACGTGGTTTCTACGGCGGGGGTGGCATCGATGCCCGGCCGCTGTTTTCAGCGACGCCGATATTCCATGCCCTGCTCGGCACCGACCCGAACGCGCCGCGGTGGGGCAAGGGCTACAAAGACGTCCTGGCGCATGATTTCACAAGGACACTGTGTTTCGTCGGCAGTAACACGTCTCTCGCGATGGATCGAAATAACGTGACGCTTGACCCTGAGAGCAAAGACGCGTCGGGGCGCCCTGCGATTCGGCTGACCTACATGGATCACGATGACGATCTCGCAACGGCGGCATTTTTCGAAGATCGCTGCGCCGAGTTGCACGATGCGGCCGGCGCGATGAAGATGTGGCGCTTCGGAATCCGCCCGAACACCGGCGGCGAACACCTGCTCGGCACCTGCCGCATGGGTAATGATCCGGCGACATCCGTCGTCGACAGCAAACATCGCAGTCACGACGTGCCCAATTTGTTCATCTGTGACGGTAGCAGCATGGTGACGTCGGGCCGCGGACAGCCGACCATGACAATCATGGCGCTGGCGTTCCGGGCGGCGGATCACATCAAGGCGGCGGCAGGCGCCGGCGAAATCTAACCTGGAGATTGCAATGAAACGTATCCTGATTCTCGTCTGTGGCGGATTTCTACTCTCGGGCTGTGAAGTCAAGGTCGATCACAAGGCTGATGTCGACTGGATCAGTGAGCCGGGCATGGAAGACATGCCGTTTTCGGCCGCCGTACGAGTGGATAACCTGCTGTTCCTTTCCGGCGCCATCGGTTACGACGCCGAGGCCCAGGCGCTCGTGGAAGGCGGTATTCAGCCCGAAACCAGGAAGACGCTCGAAAATATCGCCGCAACGCTCGAGGCGAACGGCTCGTCGATGGATCGGGTCGTCAAGTGCACGGTGTTTCTCGCCGACATGTCGGAATGGGGCGCAATGAACGAAGTTTACGTCACGTTTTTCCCCAACAAGCCGGCGCGAAGCGCACTCGGCGCCAACGGCCTTGCGCTGAACGCTCGTACCGAGATCGAGTGTATCGCGGTGGTTGACTAGCTACCTAGTCCTGGGCGGCCGCGAGTTTCGCCGCCCTCGCGGCAAGTGCGCGGATGCGCTTGTCATCGAGCACGTCGCCCATCGCCTCGGTCAGGGCTTCTTCACTGAGTCCGCCGAGCGCATTGCGCCAGCCCTGGCCTACTTCGTATGGCACCGCCTTGAAGCGCGGCGCAATGCCCTTGCGTGTCGAGAAAGCGTTGTCGTGACCCACCAGCATCAACTGCCAGAAGTCCAGGCCGTAAAGAACGTTACTCACGTTGCGTCCTTCGTTGTAGGTCAAAACGTCCCAGACCGTCATCGCATTCCATTGCTCGGGTAACGGACACCATGCGCCGCCGCCGCTTCCTTCCTGTTGACGCTGCGCTTCGTTAATCCAGTTCTTCGGCAAGAATTGCAGCGACCCGTGCTTGCCATCGACTTCCCGCACAACGGCGACCGGCACCATTTCGAGGTCGATGAGACGATCGAGCCGATAGGCGGCTACCTCCGGATAGAATCCGCGGCCCTTGCGGCTTGCGAATACAGCCTCAACGGTCGCAACGCCGTCGCTGACCGACAAGATCGTGCGCCCCAGTTCGTCCTGCCGGCTGACGACGATATCGCCGTTCGTCAGCAAGTTTTCGAGTTGTTCGTGGGTGAGCCTGCCCTGGGGCCGTGTGCCGACATTGCGCGGATGCGGCATTGGGGCAACGCGCGTTTCGCCATCCTGGTTAGCGACAGACAGGCCGGATTCGTCGATGACCAGCGCATTGGCGCTTCCGCCGTAGTAATTGTTGAGCATGCCCGTGTCGATCTCGACGATTCTCCCGTCCATTCGTTCCAGCACTTTTCGGCCCGGTGTCGGCGTATGGCCGATAACGACTCGATCGGCGCCGATCGCCTCGAGCGTAGCGGTCAGCTTGTCATATTCGATGAGTTCGCTACAGACCACGTTGCCGCGATACCAGAGCGGGCCGTCGAGGGCATGCAGTTCCGACTCATTGAGCGCTTTGACGGTATCAATCGAGTGCAGGACATCCGCCGATATTTCAAGCGGCGGCATGAACTTCGAGAGCAGCACGGCATGATCGTGGAAATTGTCGGTCGGCAGCAGAGCACCGACCTGATACGTGACTTCGAGTTGTCTCACGTACTCTTCCATTTCCCCGATCAGGCGTCCATTGACGCCATCAAGCCCGATATTCCCGATCAGCGGTGACAGGCCACCATGAACGAAAGCGGTGCGGTTAATGACCACGATGGCGGGCCTATCCAGCAGCCACGCGCCGTACTTGCCGTCACTCGCAAATGCCCTGCGATGCGCAAAGAACCCGAGTGGATACTTCTGGCGGAATAACGTGGCCAGGCCCTCGGGTGTCTGGCCCAATGCTGGCCGCACCTCGGCGAAAACTCTGAACCAATGTTCGCGATCGCCAACCAGCTCCTCCTCGGCGAATGCGGCGTATTCGGCAGCGGAGACGTATCGCAGATCGCCCACGAGATTCATCGCTTCGTGGTTGCCGATCAGTACATGGACCCGACCACCGTTCGCCTCGGCCTCTGGTTCGAGCCGCATCAGGAGATCCATCGCCGATCGAGAATCCGGCCCACGATCGAGGATGTCGCCGACAATCACCAGATGGGCATCGCCTGCGCTCCAGGCCAGATCGGCGTCGACAACGTCAGCCGCTGCAAGCGCCTGCACCATCGCATCATAGGCGCCATGGATGTCGGAAATAGCGACGATCCGGCTCACCCCGTCGAACTGCCACTCGGCCGAGCGGGCTGGCGTGGCCAGGACCGCCAGGAGAAGAATCGCTGTTTTGATCAGGACTTTATGCAAAGTGAACCCTTACCGACTAAAATTGAATCATGCCGACGTTTCCACAGACTAGGCAAACAAATGCAGTTTAGGACTTCGACTCCCGTTATTGTATCGTTGTTCCTCGCCGCTGCAGTCTACGGAAAGGATATCAAGGATTACGATCCTCTGTTTCAGAGCGATGAGACGCTCGAGGCGGAAGTCGAGGGCCCGTTCGTATACCTGGCGCGCGAACGTCCCGAAGAAGAAGAAGCCGACGGCAAGTTCCGATATACGGATGCCGACGGCACAATAATTGAATTCGATGTCTTGCTGCGTGCGCGCGGCAACTGGCGCCTCAAACCGGAGATTTGCCGGTTCCCGCCACTGCGCTTCAATTTCAAAAAATCGCAGACCGATGACACCCTGTTCGACAAGCAGGACAAACTCAAAGTCATCACCCACTGCCAGAGTAACTCACTTTATGCGCAATCGATCGTCAGCGAATACCTTGCGTATCGGATCTGGAACTTGCTGAGCGATTACAGCTTTCGCGTCCGGCTCGTGAATATGACCTACATCTACACCGACCGGAATCAGACGCGGCATTCCTACGCCGTATTTCTCGAGCACAAGGACCGGCTCGGCAAGCGTATAGGCGGCGAGCCCGTGTTAACCGAGCGTGTGCCTGTAGGATCCCTGTATCCGGCCGATCTCAACCTGGCGTCGGTTTTTCAATTCTTTCTCGGTAACACCGATTTTTCGCCAATCGCTACTGCCCCCGACGAGGATTGTTGTCACAACCAGGTTCTTTTTACCAGCGAGGCAGGGCTTTATCGAACAGTTCCCTTCGACTTCGATCAGACCGGCTTCGTAAATGCCAGACATGCCGCACCGAACCCTCGGTTCGGGCTCGCTAGTGTCAGGCAGCGGCTTTACCGTGGTCGCTGCGTTAACAATGAATTGTTGCCCGCGACCCTGCAGCTTTTTCGTGACAGGCAATCAGATATTGTCGCCCTCGTCGAGAACCAGGCGGAACTGACATCCGCTACAAGGCGAAACCTGCTCAAGTACATTGAAGATTTCTACAAGCTGATCGACAAACCGAAGCGGGTTGAAGACAAGATTATCGAGGATTGTCTTGTGGACTAGCCGGACCGCTCGAGCCAGACGTGATCCAGTCGACAATAATCTTGCTGACCCGTGGGTGGATGTAATAACCCACCGAACTATGCGGATTCGACTTGCCGTAGCGAACGGCGAGATTATAGACGCGGTAATCGTTTACAGCGCTTACGAGATGCTGATCCATCATCTTCTTGAAGTCGTCGGCCAACGTATTGTCGTGACACGAATAGTCGTCCTCGGCAGCAACATTGTCCCAGGAAATGACATTGGTCGGGTATCGGCCTTCGACCTTCTCCTTTGCTCCCTTGAGAAACTTACGTATGTGCATGTCGCCGAGTGGCGCACCGAGCATCAGCCAGTTGTCGACTTTCGCATCGCCGATCCTGTCCTTGTACTGTTCCTCATGCGATAACTCCCACAAGACATCGTAGGCAATCAAACAGCCAAGCCCGTGTGTCATCAGCAGGATCTTTTCGCCGCGCTCCAGGTGATCGCAAAGCTTGTCACGCACCCTTGCCCGCAGATCCTCCGCGAAACCGGACGTGCCGACGAGGTATTCCGCACAGTCCCTGGACACCCATCGGATGAGCGGGATGGTCATCCCAATCGCGCCCAGGACGGGCGCCAGGATATCGGCGACGAATTCGCGCAACGCGGATTTACCGGGCAGACGGTCGTACTGGCGAATGCCGAAACGCTTGCGCTGCGAAATCGCGCACAGAGCTGCCAGGGCATTCCTGCGGTCTCCTTCGTCGAGGACCGGATCGTACCGTTTACCGAACGACTCGAGCATCTGATTCGTCAGGTCACCGTAGTAAGCCATGTCCTTGGAGACGCTGTCGAAGGCATCGACGCTGTCGGGGTAGTCGCGTGCGACGCCAGCCCTGAGTGCAGCCAGGGAAATCTCCATAAGCGATGACTCGGCAGGTTTGAAGTCCCTGCCGTGCACAATCAGGATGCTGCGATTAGTCGTCATACTCATCGTCACCTGCATCCCTGCGCGTCAGCATCGTAAGAAAACGGCCCGAGAGCGTCTTGCCGTACTCAAGCCGCCAGATCACCATGGTAGAAAACACGAAAGCAATGGAAATTACGGTCGCAACCCCGAGCGCACCGATGCCAGAGCCAAGCCCCACGCCAATCGAAACGAAGATATACATGGCGTCCGATGGCTGACTCAGGGCAAATCGAAACCGGACAGCGGCAACAATGCCGGCAAGGCTGAAAGCGAGCGCGAGACTGTTCAGCACGATCATCGATATGCCGGTAACGACAACCGGCAGGATCATGATTGTCTGCACGAAAGACTGGTCGATGCGACGGGCCCTGCTCGTAATGAAATACGCCCATGTAACGGGAATCGTCAGGATAACCGCGCCGACACAGGCAATTGCCAGCTGCACCCAGCTCTGGGGTGAATGGACGGTATCCTTGGTAAAGGAATATATCGGCTCGAAAGTGTCAGACTGAATCCCGGCCAGGAACTCGATGCCGCCGATCGGAAAATACTGACCAAGCCCCGGATATCGCGACAACAGGTACCACATCATCGTGATCCAGAAAGTGTAGTAAAAGACGATCAGCGTCAGCGGGATCGCCAGCCCACCCGATTTTCGCACGACACTCCTCTCCTTTTGGGTTGCGACACGATACCGCCCGCGTTGGACTACAGCAAATTCCCGGCAACCTGTGGCTGCCGGTGGTAGGCTATGCGGCGATTTTTTGACTAATTCCAAACCACGATGAACCACTCGGTGCAGCTGCTCGGAATCAGCAACGCAATTGTAGACGTTCTTGCGCACATTGATGACACATTCCTGGGCAAGATCGGCGCCGTTCCCGGATCGATGACGCTCGTCGATATGGATCGCGCACGCGAAATCTACGCGAACATGGGCCCTGCAACGGAGATGTCGGGCGGGTCGGTTGCGAACACGATCGCCGGGTTCGCAAATTTGGGCGGTTCTGCGGCATACATTGGTCGGGTAAAAGCCGACCAGCTCGGCGGTATATTCAATCACGACATGCGCTCGCTCGGCGTGGATATTCGCCTGGCCGCAGCGACAAACGGCGCCCCAACGGCACGCAGCCTTATCCTGATTACAGCGGATGGCCAGCGTACGATGCAGACTTACCTCGGCGCATGCACCGAGCTCAGCACGGACGACATCACGCCCGAGAGCATGGGCAGCCCGAAAGCCGTATTGATCGAGGGCTACGTCTGGGATTTGCCGGAAGGTCCAGATCTCACGGCAAAAGCGATCGATATCGCGAAAAAGAACGGCACGGCCGTGGCATTGTCGCTGTCAGATTCGTTTTGCGTCGAGCGGCATCGCGATTCATTCAATCACGCCGTGCGTAACGGCGTCGACATCGTCGTGGCGGACGAGGACGAAGTTAGCGCTTTGGTGCAGACCGAGGACTTCGACGACACACTGGATGCGCTCGACGCTTATGACAACCTCTTCGCGATCACGCGGTCGGACAAAGGTTCGGTTATCGTTCAAGGCGACGAGCGCATCGTACAGGCCGCAACGCCCGTCGACGAGGTTATCGATACGACCGGTGCGGGCGACGCATACACGGCAGGATTCCTCTTTGGCTGGGTCAACGACAAGCCGCTCGCGGAGTGCGCAAAGATCGGTACGTTTTGCGGCACAACGGTTATTCAGCAAGTCGGCGCCCGGATCGAACCCGGGCTGCTGGACAACTATTCCTGAGGCAGCGCAAAAGCGATCAGCTTGTCGTCGATTGGCAGGCCTATTCGCGAATTTCCGCCGGCATAGATCACGACGTACTGGCGTTCCTCCCAGACGTAGGTCATCGGGGTTGCGTTGCCCGACGTCGGCAAGCGCCCTTTCCAGAGTTCCTCGCCAGTCTCGATACTGAACGCGCGCAGGTAATAGTCCAACGTGGACGCAATGAAGATGACGTCGCCTGCTGTCGCAATCGGGCCCCCGATCGTCGGCGTGCCGACCTCGAGCGGCAGGCCCACAAAGTCCTCGAGTGTGCCGAGAGCGCGTCGCCAGACGATCTGTCCCGAATCGACGTTGACGGCCGCGAGGACGCCCCACGGCGGAGGCGCGCAAGGAAGACCCAGGGGCGACAGCACGAGCGCGCGGCGATCCGAGAACGGCACGCCGTGCATGGGTTCGACATCGTCGTCCGGGTATTCCCGCCGGATGCGATCGAAGTCGCTTTGCGGGTACAGCGACACGGCATGCGCCATGCTGGACATGTTGATGACGAGCAGGTTGCGGCGAGGGTCGTAGGCTGCACCACCCCAGTTCGCTCCGCCTCCGGTAAACGGGTAAAACAGCGTCCCCTGGCGCGACGGGGGCGTGAATAACCCCTCCGCGCGCAGTCCGGCAAGTGCCTTTTCGCACGCCCGCTTGTCGAACCAGGTCAGCCCGAACGCATCGTCGGGATCGAGGGTGCTGGGCACGATCCCGGGGGTCGCCGTCGGTATCGGTTGCGTCGGTGACATCCTCTCACCGTCAATATCGGAAGCCGGCATCGGACGTTCCGCGACGGGTAGGAACGGTTTACCCGTGTCGCGATCGAGGACGAAAACATGACCGGTCTTGGTGACCTGCGCCACAACATCATGCTGCTCGCCGTCACGCCACACCGTGTAAAGACCCGGTTGCGCCGGCAGGTCATAGTCCCATACGTCGTGGTGTACGACCTGGTAGGCCCAGCGGACCGATCCGTCCGATGCATCGAGCGCGACGACGGAATTGGCATGACGATTGTCGCCTGGCCGCCGGCCACCGTAGAAGTCCGGGCTCGGGCTCGACGTCGGCACGAATACGAGCCCACGCTCGTGATCCACGGACATCGGCGCCCATGCGTTTGCATGGCCCTCGACGGGCGGCTCGCTGCCTTGCCAGTCCGGACTGCCACTCTCGCGTGGGATTGGATCGAACTCCCACAGCGACTCGCCGCTCCGTACATCGAACGCCCTGACCGTTCCGTGCGGCGCAGTGACCCGCTGGTTGTCGGAAATCGACGAACCCACAACGACAAAGTTGCCGATCACAACGGGCGGCGAAGTGATCTGAAACTCGCCTGGCCAGATCAGCTCCATGCCGACATTCAGCTTAATCTCTCCGCCGGCGCCAAATGCCCGGCACGAAGCTCCGGTACGAGCATCAACGGCGATAATGCGGCCGTCATTCGTGCCCATCAGGATACGGGATGGACATTCGGGCGCGTCACCACTCCAGTGCACGACACCGCGGCACACGAATTTGTTGGCCGGCTGTTGGCCAAGGTCGATATCCGCGTCAAATCGCCATTGCTCGGATCCGGTTCCCGGATCCAGAGCGATGATTTCGTTGAACGGCGTGCAGAAGACGAGCTTGCCATCGACCAGTATTGGCGTGCCCTCGGTGATGCTGCTGCCCAGTCCGCGAACCTTATTGTCGAGATCGCCGGTGCTGAACTGCCAGGCCACCTCGAGCTTTGCAACATTGCTGGTATCGATCAACGCCGCGGAACTGAATCGATGCCCGCCGGGATCGTTGCCATAATGCGGCCACCCCGGTGGGGGCAACTCGACGTCGCCACCGTGCATCTGCGCCACGCCCTCGATATCGAGTGCATGTGCGCCGAACAGGTAACGATAGCCGCTCCCGCCCAGCAGGATCATGATCGACGCGACGCCAACCAGCGCCAGCAGCCATTTCAGGGAGCGCATCGGTTCAGATCGGCCATGAGGCCGCAGCGCACGTCATGACCCGGCTCGGAGTCACGAAGATAGGCGTAGCGATCCCGGCTATCGCGATTGCCACAAGCAATCTCTGCCGCGCACCGCGGTGCGAGGCTGGATGCGTGTCGAGCGCGTTATACACCAATTGGATGCCAGGTCGTTTTGACTTCCTGCGTATCTCTTATCAGGTACGGGTGTTGTGCGGATGATTTGAACCAGTCGGTCCTGGTTCTGGAAACGACGCGCTTGATGTTATCGGCGGCAGCATGTTGCAGCGACTGCGCGGTCTTGCGGTCAGCATCGCAATAAATAATGGCATTCACATCCATGTGCGACGCAAACTGGCCCGTCAGCTCCGAGCGGTGTCCGGTCAGGATGTTGACGACGCCGCCCGGTACGTCCGAGGCATGTAGCACCTCGGCGAAACTGACCGCGCATAGCGGTAACTTTTCGGACGCCAGCACGATGCAGGTGTTACCACCCACGATCGTCGGCGCGACATTGGATACCAGTCCGAGCAGTCCACTGTCGTTGGGCGCGAGCATCGAGACGACGCCCGTCGGCTCGAGAATCGAGAAATTGAAGTGCGATGAACTGACCGGGTTTACAGCGCTGAATACCTGCTGATACTTGTCGGCCCAACCGGCAAAATAAATCAGCCGGTCGATCGACAAGTCGACTTCTTTCTCCGCGGCGCGCTGCCCGACGCCTTGCAAAACGAGCTCGGCGATGAACTGGTCGCGCCGGCCTTCGAGCATTTCGGCGACGCGGTACAGGACCTGGCCACGCAGATACGCAGAAGCCTTTGCCCAGCCGGGCTGCGCTTTCCGTGCAGCGACAACCGCATTGCGAAAGTCCTTGCGGCTGCTGCGGCAGACATTCGCGATCACCCCGCCTTTACTGTCTTCGAGCGCAAAATAGCGACCCGACTCGGTGCGCGGAAACTTGCCGTCGATATAAATCTTGTAGGTCTTTGCAACGCTGAGGCGCTTGCTCCCCGATTTCTGAGCCATGTTTAAGCCTCCAGCCTCAGGTAAGCGTCGAGTCCGTGTAAACCGCCTTCACGCCCCATGCCGCTCTCTTTGTATCCGCCGAACGGTGATGTCGGATCGAACTTGTTGAACGTGTTGGCCCAGACCACGCCCGCGCGCACGCTCTGCGTCATCTTGAAGATCTTGGCGCCCTTGTCCGTCCAGACACCGCCGGAGAGCCCGTAGGGCGTGTTATTGGCCTTCGTCAGGGCCTCGTCAAACGTGCGGAAGGTCTGGATTGCGAGAACAGGACCGAATATCTCCTCCTGCACGACACGATTCGACTGCGATACGCCGGTGAATAGCGTCGGCCGGCACCAGTAACCCTTATCCGGAACGGGACAGGAGCTCTGGTACATTTCCCCGCCTTCTCCCTGGCCGATGGCGAGATAAGACTCGATTGTGTCGAGCTGCTGCCTAGAGTTGATGGCGCCGATGTCCGTATTCTTGTCGAGCGGGTCGCCGACGATCAGGGTTTCCATGCGATCCTTGAGCTTCTGGATCACCTCTTCGGCAACCGATTCCTGCACGAATAGCCGCGAACCGGCGCAGCAGACATGCCCCTGGTTGAAGAAGATTCCATTGATGATTCCTTCGACCGCCTGGTCGATCGCCGCATCGGCAAAAATGATGTTCGCCGCCTTGCCGCCGAGCTCGAGCGTGTACTTCTTGTTGGTGCCGGCAAGGGCTTGCTGAATAATGCGCCCGACCTCGGTCGACCCGGTGAATGCAATCTTGTCGACGCCCGGATGGTTGACAATGGCGGCGCCCGTTTCCCCGGCGCCGGTGACGATGTTGACGACACCATCGGGAATTCCTGCGTCGGCAACGACCTCGGCGAGCTTCATCGCGGTCAGCGGCGTGGTTTCCGCAGGCTTGAGCACGACCGTATTTCCGCAGGCCAGCGCCGGAGCAATCTTCCAGGCCGCCATCAGCAACGGGAAATTCCAGGGAATGATCTGTCCTGCCACGCCGAGCGGCCGAGCCTTGCGGCCCGGGAACGCGTATTCGAGCTTGTCGGCCCAACCCGCGTAGTAAAAAAAGTGAGCAGCCGCCAGCGGCACATCCACGTCACGGGATTCGCGAATCGGTTTGCCGCCATCGAGCGATTCGATGGCGGCGAACTCACGACTGCGCTCCTGCATGATGCGGGCAATCCTGTAGATATACTTGCCGCGCTCCGCCGGCTTCATGCGTACCCACGGACCGTAAGCCTTGCGGGCCGCTTTGACGGCCTTGTCGACGTCTGCGTCCGACGCCAGCGCGACGCGACTCAGTTTTTCCTCGGTCGCCGGATTGACCGTATCGAAATACTTGCCCTTCTCCGGCGCGACAAAATCGCCGCCAATGAACAGTCCGTACCGTTTCCTGACCTTGATGTGATCGGTGCTCTCGGGGGCGGGCGAATACTGCCAGCCAGCGTCGAAAGCCAATTTGTTTTCGGGGGTCGCCATTGTTGTTCGCGGCTACAGCCGCTCCTGTTCTTTATCTAGTCTTTCGAAAAATAATCCGGTGACTGGTACACGCCGGTCTTCTGCTTTTGCAGTTGCATCAGGACGTCGTTGGCCAGCGAACTGGCGCCGAAGCGGAACCAATCCGGCGTCATCCAGGCATTGCCGAGCGTTTCCCGAAGCATCACGAGGTAATGCACGGCCAGCTTGGCGCTCGAGATCCCGCCGGCTGGCTTCATGCCGACCATACGGCCCGTGTCGTAATAATAATCCCGAATCGCCTGCAGCATGACCAGCGTGACCTGCATTGTTGCAGCCGGCTGGATCTTGCCGGTCGAGGTCTTGATGAAATCGGCGCCGGCGTGCATCGCCAGGACGCTGGCCTTGCGCACCCGATCGAGCGTGCCGAGTTCGCCGGTTTCGAGGATGACCTTGAGGTGCGCGTCGCCGCAAGCTTCCTTGATTGCCACGATCTCGTCGAAAACGCGGCCGTGGTGGCCGGCCAGGAATTCGCCGCGCGAAATCACCATGTCGATTTCATTGGCACCCGCCGCGACGGCCATGCGCGTGTCCTCGAGCTTGACCGAAAGCGGTGCCTGGCCGCTCGGAAACGCAGTCGCCACGGACGCAATATTGATGTCGCGACCGGCCAGTGCTTCCCTCGCAACGCCGACCATGGTCGGGTACACACACACCGCTGCGACATGCGGCAGGTCCGGCAGCGCATCATGCAGGTGAATCGCCTTCTGGCACAGTTGTCGCACCTTGCCCGGTGTGTCCTGACCCTCCAGTGTCGTCAGGTCAATCATCGACAGGACAAGCTTCAGCGCCTCGATCTTCGACGCCGTCTTGATGCTGCGACTCTGGAAGCGCGCCACGCGTTCGTTGACACCGACCTCGTCGACCGCGGGAACCGCGCTCAGGTCCGGGAGGCGCGTGGTGGTGTCTACAGCAGTCAGGCTCATCGTCTCTTGCCTCAGGCGATTACCGTTTCCAGCGCCACGAGGACCATTTCATCGAACGTCGTCTGCCGCTCCTCGGCCGACAGGTGGGCACCCGAGGGAATGTCGTCGCTAACCGTGCAAATCGCCAGCGCCTCGGCATCGTGCTCTGCCGCAATCGGATAGATCCCGGCGGCCTCCATTTCGATGCCGTAGACGTTGTAGCGCGCCATCGTGTCAAACATTGCCGTGTCAGGCGTGTAAAAAAGATCGGCCGAGAACAGGTTGCCGACATGGTGCCGGACCTTGTGGCGCTCGGCGGCGGCGACCGCCTTGCTGACGAGGTCGAAGGTCGCTATCGCGGCATAGTCGTAGCCGCCGAACCGGATGCGATTGATGTTCGCATCCGTGCACGCCCCGAGCCCGATGATGATGTCCCGGAGTTTTACGTCAGGGTGCGAGGTTCCGCAGCTCCCGACCCGGATGACGCGCCGCACGCCGTACTCCGCAATCAGCTCGGTGGCATAGATCGACGCGGATGGAATGCCCATGCCGTGCGCCATGACCGACACCGGATGTCCCTTGTAGGAACCCGTGAATCCCCACATGTTGCGCACGTCGGTGACGCGTCGCGCGTCGTCGAAATAGCTGTCAGCAATGTATTGCGCCCTGAGCGGATCGCCCGGCATCAACACAGTTTCGGCGAAATCCCCGGGCGCAGCGTTCATGTGCTTGGTGGCCATACGGCATTGTACCCGCTGTCCGTCGCCTGAGTACCACAGATTCCGGCCGATCGGGGTGCACAAATACCACTGAACAGCGCTATACTTCCGACACCGATCATGAGGAGAACCGCTAATGTGTGGCACAAACACAACAACTAACAATAATCCCGCCTCACGTCTGCTGTTGAGCGCAGTGGGGGTGGTGGTGGCGCTTGCCGGGCTTTATGCCGGGCCGGCCACTGCGCAGGGAATCGTTCTTGATGAAGTCATCGTCACGGCGCAAAAGCGCGAGCAGACGCTCGAAGACGTGCCCGCGTCGGTTTCGGCCATCTCGGGCGAGACCGTTCGCGACCTGCTCGGCGCCGCCGAGAACATTCGTGCACTGACGAATCGCGTTCCGAGCCTGAACGTCGAGTCGTCCAACGGCCGCACGCAGCCGCGTTTCTACCTCCGCGGTCTCGGCAATATCGACTTCGACAACAATGCGGCGCAGCCGGTAGGCATGGTCTTCGACGACATTTTCCTCGAGAGCAACGTCCTGCGCAGCCTGCCGCTTTTTGACATCCAGCGCGTCGAAGTCCTCAAAGGCCCGCAGGGTTCGCTGTTCGGCCGCAACACGAACGCAGGTCTCGTCAAGATCGATTCGGTGAAGCCGTCGGACGATCGTGATGCCTACGTCAGTCTCGCTTACGGCGACCATGACACCGTTGCCTTCGAAGCCGCAACGAACGTGCAGGCTTCCGAAAACGTGGACATGCGTGGCTCGGTCAAGTACCAGCGCCGCAGCAACTGGATCGACAACATCGCTAACGGGTCGGGCAACGACTATGGCGAGTTCGACGAACTCGGTTACCGCCTGCAGTTCCTGTATGACGCCGGCGGCACGTTCAGCGGTCTCCTGAAGCTCCACGGCTTCCACCAGGAAGGCACTCAGCCGCAGGTGTTCTATGCCAATGGGCTCGAGGTCGGCAGCAAGGGCGTACGGTCCGGATTCGACGAGACCCAGGCAAATCACGACTCGGCGGCGGGCGCCGGTATGGAGCTCGATCACTTCGGCGTCATGCTGAATCTCGAGTGGGACCTCGAAAGCTTTACGATTACGTCCATCACGGGCGTCGACGAGCTCGAAAACTTCCAGTTCACCGACGTGGATGGCGGCGTGTCGACCTTCGATGACAACGACATCGGCCGGCTGGGTTTCAGCACGTTCCCGGTAGCGACCGGCGACGGCCTTGACGACCACACCCAGTTCACCCAGGAAATTCGCCTGTCGACCGAGACGGAGAACATGTTCTTCCAGGGCGGCATCTTCGTCCTCAACGAAGACATGATAATTCGCAGTCAGGACTTCGCGAACGGCTTCACCGATTTTGTTGACCAACGGACGGATTCGTTCGCCGTTTTCGGCCAGGTCGAACTGATGGCCACCGACAGCTTCTCGATCGTAGCCGGGGCGCGTTTCACGTTCGACGAGAAGGACCTGTTCGTGATTCCGGGCCCCAACTCGTCCGCGGTCGCCGATTCGATCAATGTTCAGGATGACTATCTGAGCTGGGATCTGGCCTTCGTTTTCGATATCAGTGAAGACTGGAGCCTGTATGGTCGCCTCGCGAATGCCTCGCGTGGTCCGGTGACGATCGGCCGGTTCGGCTTCGTAAGCTCGGCCGAGACCGAGACATCCGACTCGATCGAATTCGGTTTCAAGAGCACGCTGTTCGGCGGTCGCGGTCGCTGGAACCTTTCCGCATACTCCTTCAACGTTGACGACCAGCAGCTTTCGGCAACGGGTGGCGGCGCCAACGTGAATCGCCTGCTCAACGCCGATGGCGTAAAAGGCAATGGCTTCGAAACCGACTTCGAGATCCTCTTTACCGACAACCTGCTGTTCATCGCCAATGCGAGCTACAACAACACCGAGATCGACGACCCTGATCTCAATGATCTGGCCTGCGGTTCGGCGCCGAGCTGCACCAAGCTCGACCCGATCCTGGTTGTGGGTGGTGGTCCGTTCGGCGAGGACGTCGTCGCGATCGACGGCAACCCGCTGCCGCGCGCGCCGGAATGGATGTACAACCTGATCCTGCAGTGGAACCTGCCGGTTGGCGAGGGCGATTTCTACATCCACACGGACTGGAACTATCGTGACGATTCCAACCTGTTCCTGCACGAGTCGGTAGAGTTTGTCGCAGACTCGAGGTGGCTTGGCGGCCTGAGGATCGGGTATCGTTCCGACAATGGACTGGACGTCGCACTCGTTGGCCGCAACATCACCGATGAAATTTCGGTCGATGGCGGTATTAACTTCAATAACCTCACGATCTTTATCAATGAACCAGCCTTCTGGGGCGTGGAGGTGCGCAAGGACTGGTAAGTCCCGCGCATTGCGTAGTATGAGAAGAGCCCGGTACCGCTGGTACCGGGCTTCTTTTTTGTTTCCGCTTATCGCAATCGCCGCCTGTGGAGCTCCTTCCGATCCCGGGCCGTCGACGATCGTGGGCTACCTGCAGAATCACAACATCAGCGAGGCCAGCGGTATCGCGCGCTCGCAACGCTATCCCGGTGTCTTCTGGGTGGTCAATGACGATGGCCCATCGGTCCTGTACGCGATCGATGCAACGGGCAAGGATCTTGGCCGGGTGAATGTCAAGGACGCCAGCAATCGCGACTGGGAGGATATTGCGTCATTTACGCTCGACGGCGTCCCGTACCTGCTCGCGGCTGATATCGGCGACAACGACGGCGATCGCAAGGACGTGCGCATCTATGTGATCGAGGAGCCCGAGGCAGGCGACAAGAAAGTCGATTACGCCTGGCGCATCGAGTTCACCTACCCTGAAGGCCCGCGGGATGCAGAGGCTATTGCCGTGGACACGGAGAATCGGCGCGTCCTCGTTCTGACCAAGCGTGATGTCCCGGCTCTGCTCTATTCGCTCCCGCTCGAGCCGGAATCGAAGAAACGCCAGTACGCCGTACGCCTCGGTGTGGTCGACAGCCTGCCGCAACCCAGTCGCCAGGATCTGGAATTTGCTCGCAAAATCAATGAATTGCACTGGCAACCGACGAGCATGGATCTGTCGAACGACGGCACAAAGGCAGTCGTGCTGACCTATGGCGGCGTCTATCTCTACCGGCGCACTCCGGGCGAAGATTGGTTGGACGCCATGCATCGCCCGCCCGCGGTTATCAGCAAGACGCGGAATCGGCAAGCCGAGGCGGCCGCGTTCAACCCGGATGCCGACGCTGTCTACATTACGCTGGAACAGCGCAATGCGCCGGTGTTCAGGCTGCCAATCGACGGCGAAACGCGTCAATGATAGCGCCGAGCCGACGTATTGGTATCCTGGCGACCGCGCTTTGCGCGACGGGCTGCACGGAACCCGTTACGGACGAGACGCCAGCTGCTGTCACGGTCATGGCTTTCAATGTGCAGAACCTGTTCGACAACCTCGACGACCCGGACAAGGACGACAAGGCCTACCTGCCGTTCGATGCGAAGCAGAACGACGCGCACATTGCCGAATGCAATACGATTGCCGTCGAATCCTGGCGCAACGAGTGCCTGTACCTCGACTGGGATGATGCCGCTCTCGATCACAAGCTCGCGACTGTCGCCGAGGCTATACGCCAGGTGGCGGATGGCCGCGGGCCGGACATCGTCGCCCTGCAGGAAGTCGAAAACCTGGCGATTCTCGAGCGCCTGCGCACCGAGTATCTTGACGACAGCGGCTATCTGCCCGGCCTCCTGATCGAAGGCACCGACACGCGTGGTGTCGACGTGGCTTTCCTCACTCGCCTTCCGACATCCGGGCCGCCGGTGCTGCATCCTTTCGACCTGCCCGATGAATTCGCGGATCGCGCGGGCGATACCCGCGGGCTGATCGAGGCGACGTTCGAACTTCCCGACGGCTCGAAGCTCACGGGCTACTCGGTGCACTTTCCCGCACCGTTTCATCCGACCGAAATGCGAGTACTCGCTTTCGAACATTTGCAGCGTGTGAGGGCCGAGCTTCCCGCAGGTCACAACGTCTTCGCGGCCGGGGATTTCAATACGACGAGCACCGAGGATGCATCAGAGGACATGCTTGATCGCTTCGTGCGGAATGACTGGCTCGTGTCGAATGATTACTGCAACGGTTGCCCTGGTACGCACCACTATGCCAGGGACGACGCCTGGTCCTTCCTCGACATGGTGATTTTCGCACCCTCAGCCAGTCCCGAGAATGCCTGGCAAATCAGCAACGTCGAGCTCGCAATCGAGGTCCCCGCACAGGTAACGATCGATAGCACGCCCAACCGTTACCACTCGGCCGAGCGCACCGGTGTCTCGGATCACTGGCCGGTCGTAATGACGCTCGAGAAGCGCCCATAAAAAAGGCCAGCCCGGGGGCTGGCCTTTGGTGCTGCTCGAAGATCCCCTATCTGAACCGGATATCCAGTCCAAGTCGAACCTCCCACAGTGAGCGGAACGAGTCCCGCGACGTCGGGTTCCGTGCACTGAAGTCTTCGTAAATGTACTGGCCCGAAGGGGTCAGTCCGCTTACGTCAACAACGTCTCGCGAGAAAAACTCGGAGTCGTACTGCCAGCCCCAGTCATCGTTGAGCAGGTTCGTGAAGTTGTAGATCTTCAGGAAAACGCGTCCCTTGAGCTCCGACATCCCGAGCGGGATCTCCTGGTCGACACGAAGATCGACGCGCGAACTGGCACTCGTCGTGACCGAGTTACGCGGAGCGAACTGGCCGCCCTTGAGACCTCTAGCCTTAATCCAGTCGAAGAATTCGGCAACCGGGAAGTTGGCGTCGTAAACAACATTCGGATCGCTCGGGCCATCCGGCACGTACAGCAGGTGGCGGCGTGACCGGCCTTCCTGCAGCACATCGAAGGAGTCCAACGTGTAGGAGTTGGGCTGACCTTCCTGGTAGAAGCCGATCAGCGTGAAGCGCGTCAGGTTGTCCCCGAAGAACTCACGTGCGTAGTCCATGCGCATCGTCAAGCGATTGCGACGAACGTAGTTCGACGGTCCCGGCCGCGGGTTGTTGATGTCGTTCGTGGCGAGGTTGTCGAAGCTGCTGCCCGACGTGAATGACGTCATCGGGCTGACATCCCGCGCGTCGGTCCAGGCATAGCCGAACAACAGGTCCATGCCCCAGTCCCAGCTCTTGTTGAGCACTACCGAGATCACTTCCGCGGTGCTGTCCTTGTTCGCGTTCGTGAGCATCAGGTTGTTCTCACCGGTACCCGGTATCGCATCATAGATGGGCGCACCGGCTGTCGTTGTACCAACGATTTCCTGAGAGACGTTGTTATAGATCGCGCCTTTCTTGAGTATCGTGTACATGTAGTCGATGTCAGCCGTCCATCCGCCCCAGGGCAGCTCCCACGTTGCGCCCAGTGAGTACTTCCACTCGCGCGGCATCTCGTAATTCGGATCGAGCAGGGTCGTGAAAAAGATCGAACCGCTATCCACATCGGTTGCCGCGACTTCGTCGTACAATGTCGTCGGAACCAGGCCACCGCCCCCGGTCTGTGTCAGGGGTTCATCCCCGCCAGGATAGACGAGCACGTTACCGAAGTAGTTCTCGCGCTCCTGTACGTTGGTAATGCCGTCGTTACTCCAGGCATTCGACACCCAGACGTTCGGGTTACCGCCCGAGAACAGGCCGGCGCCGCCCCGCAGAGTCAGCGTATCGTTGACACCCCAGTTGAAACCGAGGCGTGGCATCAAGATGTTGAGCCCGTCGAGGCCCGCGTCGTTGCGGATGCCGATGGCCGTAGAAAGCGCATCGTTGTAGTTCGGCGAGTCGTCACTCGTGAACCAGTCGAAACGCAAGCCTGCCGTCAGCGTGAAGTCGCTGTTCGGGAAGTAGATTTCGTCCGCAAGATAGAGCGAGTTCTTGACGTTGACGAAATCGGCTGCCGCGTCGATCGGGTTATTGGATCCACCGCCGCTGCCATAGTAGACCCGGCTCGGGCGACCGAGGACGAACTTGTCAACACCTGTCGTACCGCAAGTCGGATCATCGTGGCGGCCTTGAGCATCCAGCGCATCACAGGCTGCCGGGTTGCCACTCGAATCGTCCCAGTAGTCCCATTCGCCGCCGTTGGAGTGCTGCACGAAGATGTTGAATACGCGCAGCTCCTCACGCTCGTAACCAACGCTGATCGCATGGTCGCCGGCCAGCCAGAGACCAGACACCTTGATCAGTTCGGAATCGGTAAACAGCCGGTTAGCCTGGCGCGAATCGTCGGCGCCGAGGTAAATCGTGTTGTTACCGAGCTCGATCTGGTGGTCGCCCATCTCCTTCGGACCAACGGTCACCTGCGAGTCGTTCATACGGGAATCGCTGTAGTAGATCTGGCTCGAGAACGAATCGGTCCACTGCGAGTCGAGCCAGAACGTGGTCGTCGTGGACTCGGCGCCCTTGGTGTAGAAGTGATTCGCAAATTCGAACTCGTTCGAGTCGCCATCTGACGCCCGAGTTTCAGCGCCGTCGTAATAGTTGTAGATGCCGGTCAGGCTATGGGCATCATTGATTTGCCAGTCCAGGCGCACCAGGTAATTTTCGCTTTCCAGCGAACCGTTGCCGGGCATGCCACCGGTGTCGTAATTCCATAAGGACTGGGCAGCGGCATCGATCGCGTTGAAATCCGCCTGCGACAACCAGGGCCGCTCTTCGCCATTACCCGAGCCGGCATAACCCATCGCGAGGAACAGCGGTTGCTCGGTCTCTTCGTAAGCCGCAAAGAAATGCAGCCTGTCCTGGATAATCGGCCCACCGATGCTGAGACCGATTTTTTCGCGTGTGTAGTCTTCCGGCGCGGAGAGGTCCAGGCCGTCGAGCTCATCGGCAATCAGGCTCTGGTCCGTGAATTCGTAAAAAACGTTGGCCACGTATTCGTTCGTGCCGCTCTTGGTAACGGCGTTGATATTACACGCAGAGAAACCACCGTATTTCGGGTCGAACGGTGCAAGTTCGACGGACACTTGCTGGATCGCGTCATACGGGAACGGCATTCCGGTCGCGGTCGAATAGCCGTTATTGTTCAGCCCGAAACGATCGTTGTGGCTCACGCCGTCCAGTGTCGTGCTGTTGAAGCGCGGATGCTTGCCCAGGCAGTTCGTCTGTGTTCCCCTGCCGTCGAAGTCGAGACTCATGCGGGGGTCGACTGCATAGACCTCCTTGATGTCGCGCTCGAAAGCTACAGCGGCATCCAGGTCCTGCAACCCGAAGGTTGCAGCCGGTCCGATAGCCGTGTCGAACTTCTCCGGAATCCGGCCGGTCGTTATGATCTCTTCGATCGTCCGCTCGACAAGAACGGTCAGGTTATAGGGCTCGCCAAGCGCGATGTAACTTACATCGACAGGATCGCCACCCTCGACAGATACCTGGTAGGGCCCGCCAACAGGCAGCCTGGGGGCCAGGAATGTGCCGGTATCGTTCGTTCGGAACGAGTTGCTGACACCCGTTCGCATATCGGTAACGACGACAGATGCGCCTGCTACCGGGGCGCCATCCTGGTCGATTACTCGGCCACGCATCGAGGATGCGGTCTCTTGAGCTTGTGCGAACGCCGGCAACAGCAAGATCGCAGCAAGCGGCAACAGCTTACTGAAGACTCTATTCATCGGTATTCCTCTGCTTTTCGTTTAATACGATTCGTTATTCTTGGGCCGCTTCGTGCGCGACAAGCCATTGTCGGACAAATACAACAGCTGTGCACTTGGCGAGCCGAGGATGCACCGTATTGTCGCTCTTTGAATACAACGTGACAAGTTTGTTGAGGCGCTATGCAGGGCTTCCGAATACTGATTTGTAAAGCACTTGCACTTCCCTCTTTAAGCGCTTGTTTTCGTTGGCGCAAAGCTTCCGAAACTGCGGGCCTGGTCAGGATCTTGTTGTTGGTTTTTTACCACATCAGAAACAGGCAGCGTCGGGCGCGTCGCGCTCGCGAATTCGTGGCGCGGCCGGATCGACCGGTGTCCCCACAGCCTGCCCCTCGCCCTGGGCGCGCAGGATCGCGTCCAGCACCAGGTATTTGAGTTCCGCGCCGGTTCGAGAACCTTCGCGTCCTGCAGGCACCTCGTAACCGTCGCCGCCTCGATAGAGAAAGTCGGGCAATACGACCGTATACATCCGCTCGGGATCAATCTCCGCCCAGGCGTCGCCTCCAGGCACCATCAAGCTGACAATACGCGACCCTGGCGGGCGGCTGCGATCGACACAGACCCGGAAACCCGCGATCTGCGGAAAATAGCCCTGGCTCGTGCCATCACCGCGAAAGCCGACCTCCATCAAGGCCCGAAACTCACCGCCGGTCATCGACACGTAGCGCAGGAACGATGAATAACCGAATGTGCGGGCGATGTCCTCGAACGTGATGTCACCGGCAATGAAATCATCGATACGCAAGGAGCCACTGTTGATGAACGCGAGGTCAGCGGCTGGCTCGCCGAACGCGGAGAGCATCTGGTCGACGATGAAATTCGCCCATGCACTCTCGCGCGCGCGGACTGTTTCCTCGGTTGCATCCATCGGGAACGCGGCATTTCCGACACGCGCTTCGAGGAACGGGAATTTCTCCAGCAGCCGGCCGCGCCATTTCTGATCGAGTTGCGCATAGTCCGGATCGGGTGCGATGCCTGTCCCCATCTCGACCACGTCCGCCTCGACGACGGGCAGGCCCTGAGCGTCGAACGCGAGGTCGATGCGCCAGATGACGCGCGCGTTCGACGCGCTTTTCATGACCGGCGCCTGCCCTGTGCTGCCAGGGCTGTACTGCGGTTCGTGTTCGTGGCCACCGACGATGAACGCGAGGCGCGGATAGCGGGCCTTGAGCTTCGCCATCGCGACGTCCGTTTCGAGGTGCACGTGCGTCAACCCGATGATCACATCCACGCCGGCGGCATCCAGTGCGGCGACTGTCCGCTCGGCTGTCCTGGTGTAATCACGGTCAATGGGCGCGTAGGCGCGATCGTTACCACCATCTTCCCCATGCAGCGTTACCGAGAAGACGCCCACAGTCTTGCCCGCTGCCTCGAACGTGAACGCGCTACTGAGCATGCCGTCGACGTCCGCGTCGCCGGTAATGAACACGACGTTGTCGCTGACCCAGTCGAAATCCGACGCCTTGACCGCGTTCACGATCGCTTCGGGCGTTCGCCGGTCGAGTTCGTGGTTACCCAGTGTCACGTACATCGGTGCGAGCGCGTCGACGTAGTTCATCGCCTCGACCATCTGCAGTCCGTCCCAGATCTGGCTCTCGAGTGACGGATACAGGAAATCGCCGCCGTGCGTGACGTGCACCTCCCTGCCCTCGCTCTGCAGGTCGCGGATCAGCGTTACGACACGACCGAATCCACCGCGCGTGCCGTCCTCGACAGCGCCGACACGATAGGTATCGTTGAGGTGAATAAAGGTCAGCCCCGCGGATTCGTCTGCAGTAGACTCGGGGGTCGCGGCGCAACCCGCGAGAAAGACAATTACAGATACTAGGAACTGTGTGATGGCAGATCGATTTCTCATTCTATTGTTCGCGGCGATTCTTATTACCGGCTGTCAAGCCGAAACTGTTTCTCATTCTCCACAAAATGACCTCGGATTGTTATGGGTAAATCATGCAGCCGAATACTCGGCCATCACGATGCAAGTGTATCAGGCAGCCGAGCGCGACCTGCCGTCGCTCGTCGCCGACGATTCGTGGAGCGCGATGCCGGGACATCCGGTGGATCCGGCACTGCCGCCTGCCGTCATTCTTGACGTTGATGAAACGACGATCAGCAACGCAAAGTTCCAGATCGCGTTCGAGCGGCCGATGGAACAGTGGAAACTCGAGAAGTGGAACGACGAGCACATATCTGATCCTGTTCCAGGCGTCGTGCGGTTCGTCAATGCGGCACAAGCGGCGGGTGTCACCGTGTTTTTTGTGACCAACCGCCCCTGTGACAACCGCGACAACGGCCCCGACCCCTGTCCGCAAAAGAAAGACACCGTGCGTGACATTGGCGAACTCGGAATCAGCACCGACGAGGATCATGTCCTGCTGGCCGGCGAGAATGGCTGGGACCGCGCCAAGATCGCCCGCCGCAAATTCGTCGCCGAGACCCACCGGGTGATCATGATTTTCGGGGACGACCTGGGCGACTTTGCGCCCTGCGTGCGCATCAGCCTGTACGGGCCGTGCACCGCCCCTGCCAGCAAAGAGAGCCGCGCGCAGTTGGTTTGGGAGCACCAGGAATTGTGGGGGCGCGGGTGGTACATCCTGCCCGGGCCGATGCATGGCTCCTGGACCTCTTTCCGATGATGTGAATAGGCGAATAAGCCGCTAAAATCAAAGGTCTAGCCAACAGTTGGGGGAACACGATGGCGAAAGTAAAGTGCGGTCTCATCCAGATGTCGCTCAAGGGCGATGGCACGATGCAACCCGAGGCCATTCGCGATGCGATGATCGAGGCGCATATCCCGTACATTGAAGATGCCGCCAAACAGGGCGTGCAGGTCCTGTGCTTCCAGGAAGTCTTCACACAACCTTACTTTTGCCCGAGCCAGGACAGGAAATGGTACTCGGCTGCCGAAACGATCCCGGACGGATATACGACCGCATTGATGCGCGAGTATGCGAAAAAGCACAACATGGTCATCGTCGTGCCGATCTACGAGGAGGAAATGCCCGGCGTCTACTACAACGCGGCAGCCGTGATCGACGCCGATGGCGCCTACCTCGGCAAGTACCGCAAGACACACATCCCGCAAGTCGACCCCGGTTTCTACGAGAAGTTTTTCTTCAAGCCGGGCGACTCGGGCTGGCCCGTGTTCGACACCGCGTACGTCAAACTCGGCATTTACATCTGCTATGACCGCCACTTCCCGGAGGGCTGGCGAGCACTGGCGCTCAATGGCGCAGAGTACATCGTCAACCCGTCGGCGACTGTCGCGGGGCTCAGCAAGTACCTCTGGGAGCTCGAGCAACCGGCCTCGGCTGCGGCAAACGGCGTCTTCATCGGCGCGATCAACCGCGTGGGCACCGAGGAACCCTGGGCGACCTCGCACAACATGGGCGAGTTCTACGGATCGAGTTACATCGTCAATCCGCGCGGCACGATCGAGGCGCAGGCGAGTTATGGCGACGATGAGTTGCTCGTACACGAGATTGATCTCGACATGGTTCGCGAGGTACGCAATACGTGGCAGTTCTTCCGCGACCGCCGCCCCGAAACCTACGGGCCATTGACGGATGACTGAATCCGTCAGCACGCTTCGCACCGTCGGCGAGCACATCGAGCTCGACGTCGGCGATGATCTCAGGAACAGCCCGCGTTATAACGACGACATCGCGCCAACCCGGGCCGAGCAACGCACCTGGTCACGCTGGAATGTTGCGTCCCTCTGGGTCGGCATGGCGATTTGCGTACCAACCTATACCCTCGGCGGTGTCCTTACGGCCTACTTCGGGCTGTCGGTCTCCGAAGCGTTGTGGACGATCCTGGTCGCGAACCTGATCGTGCTGATTCCGCTGACGCTCAATGCCTACCCTGGCACGCGCTATGGAATACCCTGCCCGGTCGTGCTGCGCGCCTCGTTCGGCATCATCGGCTCCAACGTGCCATCGCTGATTCGCGCCCTGGTCGCCTGCGGCTGGTTCGGCGTGCAGACACTGTTCGGCGGCATTGCGATTCATTTGTTGCTGGCGGCCCTCTTCCCGGCCTGGGCCGCGCTGGAGGGGACCGGCGAGGTTCTCGGCTTCTTCATTTTCTGGGCAGCCAATGTGACCGTCGTCATCCGGGGATCGGAAGCGATCAAGCATCTCGAGGCGCTCGCAGCGCCGCTGCTGCTTGCAGTGGCCTTCGGGCTGATTTTCTGGGCAACGCCCAAGATCTCGGTGACCGAAGTACTGTCGACGCCGGCGAACCGGCCCGACACAGCCTCGTTCTGGAGCTACTTCTTCGCGGCACTGACAGCCATGGTCGGCTTCTGGGCGACGTTATCGCTGAACATTCCGGACTTCAGCCGCTACGCACGGTCCCAGCGATCGCAGGTCATCGGCCAGATCATCGGCCTGCCGCTAACCATGTTCCTGTTTGCCGGTCTCGGCGTCGTTCTCACCGCCGCATCGTTCGAGCTTGTCGGCGAGACGATATCCGACCCCATCAACCTGATCGGCCGGATCGAGAGCCCGTTCTGGGTCGTGCTCGCGATGCTCGTGATCATTCTCGCGACGATTTCGACAAACACGGCGGCGAACATCGTCTCACCGACCAACGTGTTCCAGAATGTGGCGCCAAAACTCATCAACGAGAACAAGGGTGTTGTCCTGACCGGATTCATCGGTATCGCGCTGATGAGCTGGGAGCTCCTGAAAAAACTCGGTCTGATCGAGACAGACGTGTCGGTGGAAGGGCTGTATTCCAACTGGCTGATCGGTTACTCGAGCCTGCTCGGCCCGATCGCGGGCATTATGGTCGTCGATTATTTTCTCGTGAAGCAGCAGCAGTACGACGTGATTTCGCTCTATAAAGATGGCGCCACCTACCCGGCCTGGAATGTGCCCGGGTTCATCGCATTTCTTATCCCGGTCGCCCTTACGATTGCGGCGATCATTATTGGCAACGCGAGCTGGTTCTATGGTTTCTATACTTATGGGTGGTTCACCGGCTCGATACTCGGTGGCCTGATTTACTACGTAGTCGCCAAAGGCGGCACGAGGAGTTCACAATGACAGTACTCATCACAGGTGGAACGGTCGTTAACGCGGACCGGTCCGAACGGGCGGACGTGCTCTGCGAAGAAGGCCTCATCACGGCCGTTGGTGAAAACCTTGACGCACCGAAAGGTGCGACGATCGTCGATGCGGGCGGCCAGTACGTGATGCCCGGCGGCATCGATCCGCACACCCACATGCAATTGCCGTTCATGGGCACGGTAGCCAGCGACGACTTTTATTCGGGAACGGCTGCCGGCCTTGCGGGCGGAACCACGATGATCATCGACTTCGTCATCCCGGCGCCGCAACAGAACCTGATGGACGCTTACAACGAGTGGCGCGGCTGGGCGGAAAAGTCGGTGGCCGACTACACGTTCCACGTCGCCATCACGTGGTGGGACGACTCGGTTCACGCCGACATGGGTACGCTCGTCAACGAATGCGGCGTCAACAGCTTCAAGCATTTCATGGCCTACAAGGGCGCCATCATGGCCGACGACGAAGTGCTCGTGAACAGCTTCACGCGCGCGCGCGAGCTCGGCGCGATCTGTACCGTTCATGCCGAAAACGGCGAGCTCGTCTTCCGCCTGCAAAAAGACATCTACGAGAAAGGCATTACCGGGCCCGAGGGTCATCCGCTGTCGCGGCCGCCCGAAGTCGAGGGTGAGGCGGCCAACCGGGCCATCCGCATCGCCGAGGTCCTCAAGGTGCCGCTCTATGTCGTGCACACGTCCTGCCGCCAGGCCCTTGAGTCCATCACGCGCGCGCGCCTCGAGGGCCAGCGCGTGTTCGGCGAAGCCCTCGCGGGTCACCTGCTGATTGACGACTCCGTGTATCGCAACACCGACTTCGAGGTTGCGGCTGCGCACGTCATGAGCCCGCCGTTCAGGGCGCCCGAGCACCAGGAGGCCCTGTGGCACGGGCTGCAGTCGGGCAGCCTGCAGACGACGGCGACCGATCACTGCTGTTTCTGCGCCGACCAGAAGGCGGCCGGCAAGGACGACTTCCGGCTCATTCCGAACGGTACCGGCGGCATCGAGAATCGCCTCGAGGTCCTGTGGGACCAGGGCGTGAACACGGGACGCCTGACAATGAACGAATTCGTCGCCGTGACGTCGACCAACGCCGCGCAGATTTTCAACGTCTATCCGCGCAAAGGCAGCATCTCGGTCGGCGCCGACGCCGACATCGTCGTGTGGGACCCGGAAGCATCGAAGACGATTTCGGCCAAAACGCATTTCCAGAACGTCGACTACAACATCTTCGAAGGGATGACGGTCACCGGTTGCGCTTCGCATACGATCAGCCAGGGCAAAGTCGTCTATGCCAACGGCGAACTCCAGGTGGAACGCGGTGTGGGCCGCTACGTCGACCGGCCCGCGTTCGCACCGTATTACGAAGCACTCAACCGCCAGGCGCAGCTCGCCGAGCCCGTCGCGGTCGATCGCTAGTCGCGGAGCGCCCGTGCCCGATATCCGCCCCCATCGCCTCGACCAGGCCGAGATCGACAAGAACTTTGCCGACCTGCACCCGCCGTTGAAGCGCTCCGAGGCGCTGATCGAGGCCGATCGCTGCTACTTCTGTTTCGATGCGCCGTGCACGCAGGTTTGCCCCACCGGCATCGACATTCCGGCGTTCATCCAGAAGATACGCTCCGACAATATCCGCGGTTCGGCGCGCACGATCCTCGAAGAAAACATCATGGGCGGCATGTGCGCCCGCGTGTGCCCCACAGAGGTGCTGTGCGAGGAGGCCTGCGTGCGCAATACGCACGAGGACAAGCCGGTCGAGATCGGGCTGTTGCAGCGCTATGCAACGGACCCGGTCATCGCGGCCGGCACGCAACTGTTCGCGCGGGCGCCTGCCTCGGGCAAGCGTGTTGCCGTCGTCGGCGCCGGACCGGCAGGGCTTTCCTGCGCGCATCGGCTCGCGATGCTGGGCCACGAGGTGAAGGTTTTCAACCGCGACCCCAAACGAGGCGGGCTCAACGAATACGGGATAGCCGCCTACAAGACCGTCGACGACTTCGCTCAGCGCGAGATCGAGTACATCCTGGGCATCGGCGGCATCGAGGTCGAAGACGGCGTCGCCCTTGGCAAGGATTTCTCACTGGCGGCTCTGCGCGATGCTTACGACGCCGTATTCCTCGGGCTGGGCCTCGCACTGGTCAATGACCTCAACATCGATAACGAAGACCTGCCGGGCGTGGAGAACGCGATCGACTACATTGCGAAACTGCGGCAGGCGGACGACAAGTCATCGTTGCCGGTCGGCCGCAATGTCGTCGTCATCGGCGGCGGCATGACGGCCATCGACATCGCCGTGCAGTCGAAACGACTCGGCGCGGAAAACGTCCATATCGTTTATCGCCGCGGCCCGGACGACATGAGTGCATCGGAGTTCGAACAGCAACTCGCGAAGACGAGTGGTGTCGCCGTGCATCACTGGCTGCACCCCAAGGCTGTGCATGGCGTAGGCCATGTCGAATTTGTCGAGTTCGACAAGAACGGTCAGCCCGTTACGATGGAAGCCGACGTGGTCTTCAAGGCCATCGGCCAGCGGATGGCGGACCGGGAGCTCGCCGGTGAACTGCAGGGCATCGACCTCGAGTACGGCAAGATCGTCGTCGACGACCAGCAGGCAACGTCCCTGCCCGGCGTCTGGGCCGGCGGCGATTGCGTAACCGGCGGCGAAGACCTGACCGTCAGCGCCGTGGAGCATGGCAAGGTCGCCGCGCTTGCGATCGACCGCTACCTGGGAGGCGACAATGGCTGACCTCAAGTCTGATTTTCTCGGCATCACGTCGCCAAACCCGTTCTGGCTGGCATCAGCGCCGCCAACCGACAAGGCCTATAACGTCAACCGCGCGTTCGAAGCCGGTTGGGGAGGCGCCGTCTGGAAGACGCTTGGCGAGGCCGGTCCACCGATCGTCAACGTCAGCGG
>JABAOE010000624.1_pt4 | contig 94053 bp, 91 predicted proteins | sample 7062141 | NCBI WGS metagenome assembly JABAOE01 (sample SAMN14538627, study PRJNA623070) | marine sediment metagenome | biome: marine biome [ENVO:00000428]; feature: marine pelagic biome [ENVO:01000023]; material: deep marine sediment [ENVO:00002113] | place: India: Gulf of Khambhat ... | reverse complement strand
AATGCAATTCGAAGCTCGACAATTCAAGACTTATCACGCTGGTCGTATGACTCGACTGTTTTGCTTCTCGAAAACCCCGAGCTGGCGACGGCAAGATACTCATCATGTATTAGTGATCTAGATGACCGTGAAAAGTATTTGCTCCGCATATGGTTTAGCGCTTTGCTACGCATTCAACTGAACCGTTTTTATCAGATAGAACTCGGCATACTTGACGAAGAAACGGCTATGGCCACTGGAGGGCGCGGAAATGCATACAGGCTGCCGTATTTTTCAGAAGCATGGACGGTTCTCAAGGCGGAGTTTGACGAAGACTTCCAGCGCTACATCGAGGAAAACGTGTTGCCACTTGTCCAGGAAGACTGTTGAATTACGGGAATCTAAACGTCCGCTTCTGGCCGAAAGTGGCCATGAACCGCTGAGTACCTGAGCGACTGGTACCAACCTTTCGCGGACGCGCCCGATAGCGCTGTGTCTGCGCGGGCTTTGTCAAATCCAGGTGCCGGCTTTCGACCGGCAGCGGACCGAAGTCGTGCGCCATACCGGCGCTTCGCACAATATAATCATGTGATATCGCAAGATACTGCTACTCCTGGCGTATTTCCGGCTGCCATAATTTTAAAAAACCAAACCATGATTACTGCCTCTTTTGAGGTGGATGATGGATGTGCGCAAGGAACTCAGTTTGCTAACTGTGCCTGCATTGTTAGTTCGCGCAGCATGATCTCGATTGTGGAGATAGCTGATCGGTTGCTGCATGTCCGGCACTTTGCCTGGCGTGGAGCGCGGCCGATGCTGCCCCTGGAGCCCGAATGAACGAAGATCAGAGTCAGGACTTGTACGAAGTCCTCGAGATCAATCCGAACGCCAGTCCGGAAACCGTCGAGCGGATGTTTCGGTTTTTAGCGCAGCGCTATCACCCTGACCGTGAAAGCACGGGCGATGTCGATCGGTTCCGTTATGTCGTCAAAGCGTACGATACCCTGAAGGATCCGGAAAGGCGGGCAGCATATGACTCCCGGCTCAAAACCAATTTTGATTATCATTGGAGCCTGCTCGAGGAAGCAGGCGACGTCGACAACTTTGAAAAAGACGGCTTGATTCAGGAGCGCGTTCTTTCCGTGCTTTACACCAGGCGCAAGCGTGATCCTCGTGAGCCCGGGCTTGGGCCAATCGAACTGGAACGCCTGACAGGCTGTCCTTACGAAATGCTCGAATTCCACCTTTGGTATTTAAGGGACAAAGGCTGGATCATGCGCATGGAAGACGGCTCGATGGCGATTACCGGAGACGGCGTCGATCAGTCTCTCCAGCTCAACCGACATGTGGGAACACAGAAGCTAATCACCGAAAAATAATCGGTTTTCGCGAAGAACCGCGGCGATGCCGTGACCAACCCCGAACGATAGTGATTGCCCGACGGCCGTTGTGATTCCCCCTTCTGCGACCAAGAGATAACGTCCGGTGCCGGGCGCAAATGCCATCAACTTGCTAAACTGTTGAGAGCCGGCAATTAACCCGGCGAAAATGCAAGCGTCGCCAACGGGAACGCACCATGTTTACCTTGAAGAAAGCACATCGCACGGCAGAACTTTTAGCCGCAATTGCCGTAGTGATTTCACTCATTTTCGTAGGCGTTGAGATCGGAGAAAACAGTCAGATCAATATAGAAAATTCGACTCAACAAATACTCAGTGAACAAAGAGCCATCATTCGCACATTTTCGGAGGATGTGACATTCGCCTGTCTCTATGTGCGGGGCACGAACGATTATATGAATCTGAGCGCATCGGAAAAGGCCCGTTTCAGCGCTTTCATGTCCAGCTTTTTTGGTGTTGCAGAAGACATGCACATCCTAATGATGCGAAATCGTATCGAGCCGGAGGTATGGCAGGGCCAGGAAAGAAGAATGGCTGACGCGTTTGAACTGCGAGGGATTAAGGAGTGGTATGCCACTCGACGTCATTGGTTTAGCGATAGTTTCCAGCGTTACGTTGACGATCTCGAAAGCCAGTACCCCTTGAATGACGACGTGATCTATAGCGACCCGAACTGCTCGCCTGGTAACAGCAACCCGATCCAGGCTATCAATTGACCGGCCGTGCCTGGCTGATAATTACTGCTTGGCTGAAGTCGATTAAATTGTCCGACATCGACCCATTGAATACGTCGGACACTCTGCTCCGACGGAAATTTGTCGCGTTATCGACTGCCGATATCGCCCTCGGATAATCGGCGAAATCTTTTCAATCAATGTAGAATCGGCCAAAAATCTATGTCACCGATACCGGAAAAGCCATGGCCACGTTCTGGGAGGAGCTAAAGCGACGCAAAGTCGTGCGCGTAGCCATCACCTACGCGGTGGTAAGCTGGCTTCTTATCCAGGTGGCGGATGTTGTCCTTGGAAATATCGGGGCGCCCAGCTGGGTATTTCAGACCATCCTGCTGCTACTCGTGATCGGCTTCCCCGTGGCGATCATCATTGCGTGGGCATTCCAGCTCACGCCTGACGGCCTGCAGAAGGATGAGCCTGGCGGCGGATCTGAACAGAGAGCCGCCTTGTTCGCGATTGTTCTGGTATCGCTTTTTTTCGCGGGCGCAGTGCTATGGCACCAATGGGGCGACCAGGATACAACGCCTGCAGGCGAAACGGATGAGATTGTCCAGGTTCGGCAATCCAATCCGGTACTGGCGGTTCTCCCATTCGCGAATATGTCGAGCTCGCCGGAAAACGAGTATGTCGCGGATGGAATGACAGAAGATATCATCACGCTGCTGGCGCAAGCCCCCGGCGTGGAGGTAATAGCCCGCAACTCAACGTTTCAGTACAAGAACCAGAACCCTGACGTCCGGGACGTTGGCAACGACCTCGGCGCTGATTATGTCGTCGAAGGCAGCATCCGGCCGATGGGCGAGCGTGTTCGAGTGACTGTGCAGGTCATCGAAACAGATTCCGGCTCGCATATCTGGGCGGAGCAGTACGACCGACCGTTGACGGAATTTTTTGATGTCCAGGACGAGGTCAGCGTAGGCGTCGCAGCAGCCGTCGGCGACGCAGTATTCAGAGAGGAGTACTATGCAGCCAACCAGTCCCGTACCACGAATCTTACTGCCTGGGTACTGGCCTCTCGGGCAGACGTCAACTTTAATCTGACCTCGCCAACAGACGAATCGACACTCGAGTTGGCCCGTGATGCAGTCGCTCTCGACCCGGAATATGCCCTTGCTCATGCTGTCCTGAGTCGTTCACTGGCCATCATCTCCCTGGGATTTGGCTGGCCCAACCTGGAGCACCTGATGCCGGGCGCTACCGGCTTCCGCGCCGAGGCTGAAGCGGAGGCACGCCTGGCCGCGAGGCTGGCTCCTGATGATCCCAAGGTGCTGGCTTTCCAGGCAATCGCACTGCTTTGGACGGGGCATCCAGAGGAGGCATTATCCGTTTCGGAACGGGTAACGCGAATCAGTCCCAGTTACGCAGAGGGTCTCGCATACTACGCGGACATCCTGATTCATAACGGACGATCGCGTGAGGCCATCGCCTATTTCGATAAAGCAATCAGGCTCACGCCGGACGCGCCTCAAGTGGGCTTTTATCATTTCCTGCGTGGCGAAGCGCTGATGCACCACGGCAATTTCCTGGCGGCGGAGGAAGCGCTGATCCTGGCCCGGCGGAATTACCAGGTCGATAACCCCGTCATACTGCAGTACCTTGCCGGAACACAACTGCGACTCGGGAAAGCGGACGAAGCCAAATCGACACTTGAGCAAATCACTGACCCGACGGCACTAAGCATCAGCGACCAGCGACGGATGATGGAATTCTATTCAACAGACGGCGGTGGTGAGCATTTCAAATCCATTTGGATGGACCTGGAAAACCTGTAACTGATGCGAATTCAAATCCTGCTGTTTGCAGCATGGCTAATCGCGGCCGAACCGGCCCGGGGCCAAAGCGGTCCTGCCACCACGTCCTTCGGCGTCGGCCTCGAGACGGGCGGCATCTGGTTTTCGAGGAACGACATTCGCATCCCCAGCGACACCGGCGACCAGTTCGACATGACCAAGCTGACCGGCTCGGGCCCGGACTTCTTCGCGCGCATCGACGGTCACTGGAATATCAACGACAGGCACAGATTACGCGTTGTGCTGGCGCCGCTGGAGGTGTCCGGCACCGGTGACCTGGCGGACGAAACGGAGTTTGCCGGAGAGTCCTTTGCTGCTGGTCCGACGCAGGCGACCTACAAGTTCAATGCCTACAAGTTCACGTACAGCTATGCCTTCGTGCGCAAACCGAAGTTGCGCTGGCGAGTCGGTTTCACCGGCGTCGTTCGCGACGCTAACGTCGAGTTGCGGCAGGGCGGTCTGCAGGCAAACGATGACGACGTCGGTTTCGTCCCGGCGCTGCACCTTTCCAGCGACTACCATTTTGCTGACCGCTGGATGCTGCGCTTTGATTTCGACGGGCTTGCCGGGGGCCCGGGGCGACTGCTCGACGTTGCGCTGAAGCTGGACTACGCGGTCAATGACAGGTGGCGAATCGGCGGCGGCTACCGCACGCTGGAGGGCGGCGCCGACACCGACGAAGTCTACAGCTTCGGATGGCTGCACTACGCGGTCGTCGATCTCCGCTATCAGTTCTAGGTTTATTTGCCTAGGAACAGGCCGAAGAAGCTGCAGTGCGACGGCCTGGCAATGTCGTGACTCGGGTGGCGACCCGCTGACGAATTTGGCGATCCGGCGAACGCCGAATCAAAGGTAGATGATGATGGTATTCAGCGCGGCATCGCAGTTGATGATATCCACGCGCTTCGACCTGATCTTGTAATCCATCCCGTCTCGCACGAGTTCGTGCGTGTAGGTGCCCGCATACGGGGTCTGCTTGCCGTGATAGTACAGATAACAGTGAAAGTTCGACCTGACGGTGCAGTCGCCGGTCTTCTCGTCCATCGCCGTGACGTGAACGTTCGAGATGATGTGCGACGCGCGGACCTCGTAATCCTTGGATGCGGCGGCCGGATGCACGAAATTCCGGCGTCGGACTTCCATCATCACACGATCGTCGTAGAACAGGGAGATATGCATCTCCGGGTCTTCCTGGTCCGGGATCGCCGGCATCCAGTAGGTGCCGTCATCCGTGTACAGCTCGATCCACTTGTCGAGGTCGGGTCGATCGAGAAATGACGCCTCCCTGTAAAGGAAGCGCTCCAGCTCATGCAGTTTGTCGGGACTGATGGCGAGTTCAGTCATGTCATGCCGCCTCCGTCATGTAGTTCCGCCATGCGGCATACTGCGTCCGCACATCCAGGTCGCTCGTGCCCTTGCCGACCACGCGATCTTCGAGATCCTCGTCCCTGCCGAAGTTGCGGTGCATCTCGATCCAGTCGGATGCCTGCGACTCCAGTCCTTCCTGCATCCTGAAGTACGCAGTCAGGTCGTCGGGACCCACCATCGAGCCGTTGGAATTGATGAGGCGCGAATACAGCAGGGTGCGCTTGAGCATCGAGTCGGGCGCGCCCTTCAGCCGGAAAGACCAGGTCTCGATGATCGTCTTGTTGTGCGCGATCGGCCGCACGACGCGTATGTTCTGCACCGCCGATTTAATGGTCAATGAAGGGTAATAGAGCGTGTTGTGCGTATTGAACGACAGGATGTCGTGCATGCGCTCCTTGCCATAGGACTTGAGCATCGCCGCTTCATATTCCGGATCGAGCGTGTAATCGGCATGGATACTGGTCTTGCCGCCGTCGTAGTGATGACCGTACCGGAACCCGGTAATGCCCGACTCCTCGAACGCTTCGTAGGAAGCCCCGAAAGGCGGAATGATCTCTGCCTCGTCGCGGCGCGGCGAGTCTTCCGGCAAGGTACCGATGTAGTCGAGCGCGGATTCGACGACCGAGCGATGCACGATCATCGGGTGCATCGTGTCGTTCAGGTTCTCGATGAACATCTTCCAGTTGCAATCGTGCTCGTAGCGAAGCACGCCGCCGGCCGCCTCGACTTCGCCTCCGGGCGCGCGGTCGCAGAGATTGTCCATGACGTCGGCGGCGCCGCCCATCCACGTCCGCACATCCGGCGCAGCGTCGTTCATCGTCGCAAAAATAAATCCCCGCACGCTCTCGGAACGCAGTTTTTGCATGCTGTATTGCGGGTCTTGCATGTCAAAGTCGGTGCCCTCGTAGCCCTCCATATGCGGAACGCCGAGCAACTTGCCATCGAGACGATAACGCCAGCCGTGGTAGCAACAGCGGAAGGCGGGAATCTTGCCGCAGGCTCTGTCAACGAGTTTCGCGCCCTTGTGACCGCAACGATTGTGCAGCACATGTACCTCGTCATCGTTGTCGCGCACCATGACGACGGGCACCTTGCCGTAGTTCAGGGTCATGTAGTTGCCCTTCTCCGGAACCTGGCTCTCGTGCCCGATGTAGATCCAGCTCTTGGCCCAGATGCGCTCCATCTCGAGATCGAAGATCTCGGGATCGGTGTAAACGCTGCGATGAACTTTGGTCGGATGCACCAGGTTGGCAATTTGCTCTTCAGAATAACCCATTGTTTTTCCTCACTATTTTTGCAGCACCTCGCCGCGGGCGATGGCGATTGCCAGCGCTTCCCCGGGGTTCGGCGGCTTCGCGGCGGTGCGTAGCTCGAGCATCTCCTCGTTTTCCTTGTCGGCCAGTATCTCCGCGAGAAACTTGCCCGACAGGTACTGCGGCGCCCAGTACTGGTCCTTGTGACCATAGTGCGCGGCCGCTCTCAATACAAAGTGCGGATCATTCATGATCGCGCGCCCGAACGCGACAATGTCGGTGCGTCCCGCGGCTACCAGCGTGTTCGCCTGGTCGGCCGTGGTGATATTGCCGGCGACGATGGTCGGCATCCCGATTTCGTTGCGAATCTGGTCGGCGAACGGCGACTGGAACATGCGGCCGTAAATCGGCTCCTCGTCCGTCGTTACCTGGCCCGTGGATACGTTGATGATGTCGATGCCCGCCTCCTTGAGCATCGAGGCAACGGCCAGCATGTCGGCTTCCGACAATCCGCCCTCCACCCAGTCGGTCGCGGAGATACGTGCGGACATCGGCTTATCAGCGGGCCAGGCCTCGCGCATCGCGGCAACCACGCGCAGCGGAAATTTCATGCGCGCTTCGATGTCACCGCCGAATTCGTCGTCGCGATGATTGGTATACGGGCTGATGAAACCGGACAACAGGTAACCGTGCGCAAGGTGCACTTCGATCATGTCGAAGCCGGCGCGCTGCGCATTTTCAGCGGCGTGCACGAATTGCGCCGTCACGGCCTCCATGTCCTCGGCGTTCATCTCGCGGGGCACGGCGCTGTGTTCCAGATACGGTATCGCCGACGGCGCGATGATCTCCCAGCCGCCTTCGGGTAATGGCTCATCCATGCCGCCGCCCCACGGCGTGCAGGTCGCGCCCTTGCGGCCGGAGTGGCCAATCTGCGCGCAGATCTTCGCCTTGCTGTTGCGATGCACGAAATCCACGATCCGCGTCCAGCGCTCGACCTGCTCCTCGCTCCAGATGCCCGAGCAGCCGGGGGTGATGCGGCCCGTGGACGAGATGCACAGCATCTCGGTATTGAGCAGCCCGGCGCCGCCGACCGCGCGTTGCCCGTAGTGCATCAGGTGCCAGTCGGTCGGGACGCCCTCCGCCGAACAGTACTGGCACATAGCCGACAGCTGGAAGCGATTCTCGACGCGCATGTTGCCGATACGAAACGGCTGGAACACCGGCACGGTCGGGCTGTCAGTGTCGATATCGTCGAAACCGGTGGTCTCTTTCGCGTAATTTGCGAACCAGCGATCGACGCCGTCGATATAGGCGGCATCGCGCAGGCGCAGGTTCTCGTAGGTGACGCGCTTCGCGCGGCACATCATGTTGAAGGTGAACTGCTCGGCTTCCTGCACGGCGGCGTAACGATCGATGTGCTCGAACCAGCTCAGCGAGACCACCGCGGTCCTCTGCAGCCGGTCCGCCTCGTCCTTGCGGATGGACTGGTACATCTCCAGCGCCATGCCGACGTCGTTGCCGCACTCGGCGAAGTAGCCTGCCAGCGCGATCGCATCCTCCATCGCGAGCTTGGTTCCCGAACCGATACTGAAGTGCGCGCTGCGCACGGCATCGCCCATCAGTACGAAATTCCCGTAGTAAAGGCGCTCGTTGCGCACGACCGGGAAGGTCCGCCAGACCGAACGATTGGTGATCAGCGGATGACCGTCTAGATCCCCGGCGAACACCTGTTCGCAGTAGGCCCTGGTCTCCTCCTCGCTGGCCTGGTCCATACCGGCCGCCTTCCAGGTCTCTTCGCTCGTCTCGACGATCCAGGTCGTCGTGCCCTCCTCGTAGCGATAGGCGTGCACCCACCACCAGCCGTGCTCGTTCCTGCGGAAAATGAACTCGAAGTCGTCGAGCGGTTTGCTCGTCGCCAGCCAGCAGAACTTGTTCCGGCGCCAGTCCATCGTCGTGCCGAATTCGTCCTTGAATCTCTCGCGGATGATCGAGGTGATGCCGTCACCGGCGACGACGAGGTCGTATTTGTCAGCCTCCAGCTGGTCGACGTCCGTGATGTCGGTGTTGAAGCGCAGCGTGACGCCGAGCTCCTCGCAGCGGTCGTGGAAGATGTTGAGCAGTTTCAGTCGCGACATGCCGCAGAAGCCGTGTCCCTGCGAATTGATCGTCTGGCCATGGATCGTCGTGTCGATGCCGCCCCAGTAGGCGAACTGCTCGACAATGCGCTTGTAGGTCGCCGCATCGGCCTCCATGAATCCCTTGAGCGTCTCGTCGGAAAAAACGACACCGAAACCCCAGGTGGAATCGCGGTCGCCGCGCTCGATCACGGTGATGTCGTGGGCTGGGTTCGCCTTCTTCATCAGGATCGAGAAGTAGAGCGAGGCCGGACCGCCGCCGAGACAAAGTATTTTCAGTCCTGCCGACATCTGTAGCCCGTTACAGCGAGAGCGATCCGAGGCTGGCGCCGCCGCAGACGAACAGGCACTGGCCGGTTACGAAGCCATTGTCCGGCGACGCGAGGAACATGACCGCGCGCGCGACGTCGTCGGGACGGCCCAGCCTTTTGACGGGCAGCCCTGCGGCGATCTGCCCGGCCTTGTCGCTGTCCTCGGGCACGACCTCCGTGAACATGTCGGTGACGATGGGTCCCGGCGCGATCGCGTTGACGGTGATGCCGTGCTGCCCGAGCTCCATCGCCCAGGTGCGCACCATGCCGACCTGCGCCGCCTTGGTGGCGGAATAGGACGTGCGCGTTTCCAGGCCGAGCATTGCCCGCGAACCGATGATGACGATGCGCCCGAACCGGGCTTTTTTCATCGCCTCGAGAACGGCCTGGGTCAGCAGCACGCCCGCCGCCACGTGCAGGTTAGACAGGTAATTGAGATCCTCGATGTCGACGTCCTCGATCAGGCTGGGGCGGATCACGCCGGCGTTGTGCACGAGCGTCGTGATCTCACGCGCTGCCGTGATCGAGGCGATCGCTTCGCGCGTGGCCTCGATGTCGGCGAGGTCCACGGGGTGATCGATCAGCCGCTCGTGCTTCTCCGCGGACCCGCGCCGGGACAGGTTGATGACCGTATAGCCGTCCGCAAGCAGGTGCTCGCAGATGCTTTTGCCGATGCCGGCGCTGCCGCCGGTCACCAGCGCGATCCGGGAACCTGTCGGATGATCGCTCATGCGGCGCTCCTGTCGACCAGCGCCAGTACCCTGAGCGGACTGCCCGAACCGTTCTTGATCTTCAGCGGCGGGCAGACGAGGATCGCGCCCGTCGGCGGCAGCAGATCAAGATTGGCGAGACACTGCAATCCGTATTTGTTCGCGCCATGCAGCAGGTAATGTGCCGGGTATGGCGGCGACAGGTGGGTGGCCTGGCCGGCATCCGTGCCGACCGTCTCGGTGCCGAAGCCGACGATATTGCGTTCCTCGACGAGATAGGTAATCGCTTCGCCCGTTGGTCCGGGCGTGTGCGCGCCGTCCTCGCGCATGTTCAGGTACTCGGCGCCGCTCCGTTTCGACCAGTCCGTGCGCATTAGCACCCAGCTGCCTGCCGGGATCTCGCCGTGTTGCTTTTCCCAGGCCCGGATGAATTCCGGCGTCAGCAGGAAGTCCTCGTCGTCCGCCGACTCCTGCGAACAATCGATCACGCAGACCGGCCGGACGAAGGCATCGGCGGGGATGCTGTCGACCGACGAGTCCGGCAGGTCCTTGCCGGAGATCCAGTGCACGGGCGCATCGAAGTGCGTGCCGGTGTGTTCGCTGCAGGTGAAGTTTCGCCAGTACCAGGCCGGGCCGCGCTCGTCATAACGCGACACCTCTTCCACCCGGAATCTCGCGCACTGGCCGAATTCAGGCGGCAAGACGATCACCGGGAAATCCGGGTCGAGCGTGTGCGTCAGGTCGACCGTTTCGATGCTGCCGGATGTCAGCGCGCCGGCGAGCGACTGCAAAGCATTCCCACTCATATCGCGGTACTCCCCATCGGTAATTGTGTCAGTTCACGTTCGAGCACGAACGGGTCCTCCTTGTAGCGCCGGACGACATCCTCGGCGACCGGTCCGAGCGTGACGTTCTCGATGCCTTCTTTGAGCGCATGGATCACCGTGTCCGCAAGACGCTGCGGGGTGACCTTGGGTGGCGGCAGCGGCTGCCGCCAGGACTCCTCGAGCGGTCCGAACAACACGTTGATGACCTTGACGCCGCTGCCGGCGAAGTCTCCCCGCAGGCTCTGCGACAATGATAATGCCGCCGCCTGGCTCGCTGACGTCGTGCCGTACACCGGCCAGTTGGACAGCGCATAGACCGACAGCAGGTTGACCCAGGCGCAGGCGGAGTTGTCGCCGTCGGCGCCGCGGGCGCGCATGCCGTGACCGAAGGCCTGCATCAGCCGCAGCAGGCCGAAGTAATTGGTTTCCATCTCGTCGCGCGCGAGGGTGACGCCGTGGCGCTCGAGGGGCGACCCGGGACGGATATATTCCGCCGTGTTGACCAGGATGTCGGCTTTATCGCCCATCTCGGCCGCGAGCTCGTTGACCGAGATCGTGTCGGTCACGTCGAGAGGCATGAGCTCGACGCCGGGGATCGCGGCCAGCGCATCGGCGCCCGGGTACGGCCGCCATTCCTCGGCGATGCCGACGAAGATCCGGGTCGCGCCGGCGTCTGCAAGCGCCTTCGCCATGCACTGGCCGAGTTCCGTGCGCCCGTCAGTGACCAGCGCGCGCCGGTATTTCGGGTCGCAGGTCAGCGTCCGCAGTTGTCGATCGTCTGCCATGTTGGGAGTCTCCTTGTCGGGCAGGGCCAGCATGACGCCCTGCCCCGATTTGTCCGTGCGCGCGATCATCTTCACCCGCGCAAATTCTTCGACGTCGCCGTGGACATGCGCGAGGACCGTCGGTCCGGCATCGAGCCTGATCGTGCCGATGCGCCACGGCATGCGCTCACGGAAATAGGTGTTGACGCTCGTCCGGAGCGTCGTTTCGGATACGAGTTCGCCGCCGTCGGGCACGTCGCGCCATTCGAGTTGCATCGACCAGCACTTGGGACAGACCTCACGGGCGGGATAGGTAACGTGCTCGCAACCGGCACAGACCTGCAGCGCGAAACGGCCTTCCGCCGCGGCCGTCGTGAAGGCGAGCGCTTTGCGGCTGCGGGCATACGGCGGCAATGTCGGCGAATTGGTCCGCTTCTGCGGATCCTTCTTCGGCGGCCTTTTGAGCGCTTCTGTCACTTCTCCCGTACCATCCTGCAATTCGAGTCAGCCGGCGGCATGTTGCTAGCTGGCCGCCAGTATCGCGGCGCCCGAGCACAAACCGCGATCGAAGTTGATGATGCCAAATCCCGATACCGCGGCAAGCTTCGCGTCGGGAACGGCGTTTTTCTCGGCGCCATCCGTCAGCTGCCTGATCGCCTCGACCATGCCGAGATATCCCCCGGCCGCGCCGGCCTGGCCGACGGACAACTGCCCGCCGGACGTGTTGTGCGGGAACGATCCGTCCCAGGTAAAGGTATTCGACTGGATGAAGTCCGCCGCGCCGCCTTTGTCGCAGAAGCCGAGGTCCTCCATCTGCATGACGCAGATTACCGGGTAATCGTCATAAGTCTGCAGCAGGTCGACGTCGTGTGGCGCGACCCCCGCCATCTCCCAGAACTCGTCGATGTCGAGCGCCCAGCCGCCGCGGAACTGTATCGGGTCGTCCGGGAAAGCGTTATGCCGCTCGATCGTCGACAGGATGCTGGCGCAGGCGAGCCCCTGCGCCCGCGCGTCCTCCTCGCGCATGACGAGGTAGGCCTCCGCACCTGCACAGGGCATGACGCAGTCATAGAGCACGATCGGGTCCGCGATCAGTCGCGCGTCCATGTATTCGTCGAGCGTCAGCGGCTTTTTCATCAGGGCGTGTGGGATCTGCAGCGCATTCTCCCGCTGCGCGACGCACAGCTTGCCGAAGTGCTCGCGCTGGATGCCGTAAGTATTCATGTAATGGCTGGTCATCAGCGAGAAGCTGCCGTTCGGACCGCCCGAACCGTACGGATAGGCGGCGTCCTGTGAAAATCGACTGAAGGTCGTCAGCATCGCGCGGAACGAGTCGACGTGATTGGTATCGCCGGCCACGCAGGCGACGACGCTGGCGTCGCCCGACTGCACGGCGCGCGCCGCGCGCCTGAGCGAGATGACTCCCGAAGCGCCGCCGGTAGGCACATGATCGAGCCAGCGTGCCGTCAAGCCGAAGTGCTGGGTCAGCCCGGCGGCCGTATCGGGGAACAGGGTGAACGAAGACACGCACAGTCCGTCAATGTCCCCCGGGCCGAGGCCGCTGGCCTTGCCCAGGTCTGACAGCGCCCGCGCCAGCCACCAGTGCGCCGGCTCCGGCGAATAGCGCTCATACGGGACGCTGACAGGCGCCGCAACGACGACGCCCTCGTACCCCGACCGGTTTTTGCCTGCTCTCGCCACCTAGTTACTGGTTCTTCTTTTGAATTCCCTGAGATCGACGCAGTCGCCCCTGTCGAGGGACGCGCGCGCCATCGCCTTGATGTCGCCGCGGCTTACTTTCTGCGATGCCGTCAACGGCAATTCGGCGACAAACGCAATGTATCCCGGCACCTTGAAGTATGTCAGATGCGCCATGCAATGATCGAAAATATCCCGGGCTTCGGTGTCCTTGTTATTGACGATGAAGGCGAACACCTCGTCACCGCGGAGCTCGTCCGGGACCGCGCAGACGGCGCAGCCATCGACGTCCGCGTGCTGCAACAAGACCGCCTCGACCTCCACGGCCGCGATGTTCTCGCCGCTGCGGCGGATGACGTTCTTGCGGCGATCGACGAAATAGAGCGAGCCGTCCTCGCCTTCGCGGACGACATCGCCGGTATGCCACCAGCCGCCCTCCCAGCCTTCCTCGGTGGCGGCGTCATCCTTGTAGTAGCCGCTGAAGAAGTGTCGGCGCGGGTCCTCGCCGCGCGCACGAACCAGCAGCTCGCCCGGCTCACCCTGCGGCACGTCCCGGTCCTCGTCGTCGACGATGCGATGCTCGGTCTGCGGCACGGTCCTGCCGATGCACCGCTGGCCGACGTGGCGGGGTTCTTCATAAGCGATCGTCATGCCGCCGGCGCCCGACTCGGTCATTGCCCAGGCCTCGATCAGCGGCACGCCGAAGCGCTCCTCGAAAACGCCCTGGTGCCGCGGATCGGAACCGGGACCGAAGCAGAACTTGATCTGCCCGGTGAAATCATCGCCGCTTTCCTCCGGTAAGGTCAGCAGGATCGCGGTCATGACGCCGAGGCAGTGGATGATCGTCGCCTGTTCGTCGCGCGCAGTCCGCCACCAGGATCGGGGATGAAAACGGTCAAGCTGAATAACGCAACCGCCGCATAACAGCATCGCCATAAAGGACGTGCACAGCGCATTCATATGATTCGGCGGCAGCGGCGTCAGCAATCGATCGTCCTGATCCATGCTGCAGATGCCGCCGAGCCCGGTATACCAGTCGCCGAGCGCCAGGAAATAATCGTTCGACAACATGCAGCCTTTCGGCTTGCCCGTCGTGCCCGATGTATACAGCAGCGCCGCTTCCCGCGCGGGGTCGGGGTCCACGAGGTACGCGCCGGCGTCGTCGCCGACCAGGTCCTCTTCGACCAGCACCGCGCAGATGCCGAGCGCAGCGAGCCGTCCGGCATGCTCGGGCAGCGCCACGAGCAGCTTTGCATCGCTGTGGCCGATGATATGCCGCAGCTCGTCATCGGTGGCCGACGAATTGAGCGGCACGATGCTGACCCCCAGTGCGTTGAGCGCCAGCAGGTGCAGGTACACCTCGAGCCGACTGTCGAAAGCCAGGGCCACCCTGTCGCCCGCTTCCAGGCTGCTCCTGGCATAGCCCGCGATCAGCTCTGTCACCCGCGCGCCGGCTCGCTCGTAGGTGTATTCGATCGCCCCGTCAGCATACGCGTCGGCGCTGATCGCGGGCGTGCGCAGAAAAGGTCTTTCGCCGAATCGCTCCACGGCTGCGGCGAAGGCATGGTACACACTGCCTGCGTCAGCGCTCGGACTCATCGATCGGGCCTCTCCCAGGGCGGCGGCAGCAGCCGCCGTTTGCCGTCGCTGGACAGGGTGACGCCAGGCGCGTCCTTGTCCTCGCGGTCCCATAGCTCACAGGTGACCTGCTTGTGGCGGGTATCGAGCGCCTCGCAATAGTTGGAATAAATGCAGACGCGGATCTCCTCACCGCAGCCGAGCCGCATCTTCAGGAACCAGTCCGGATCGGCGATCGACTGGCGCGCCGAGCCGATGATGTCGGCCTCGCCAGCGCGGAGGATCCGCTCCGCTTCGACGAAGCCGTGAATGCCGCCGGCGGCAACGACGGGCGTTTCGAAGCCGGCGTCGCGGACGGCTCTGCGGACCAGCGAGGTCGCCGGCAGGTTGCGGCCGAACGGGCCTTTCTCGTCCGAGATGTACTGCGGCATGCACTCGTAGCCGCTCTGGCCGGTGTAGGGATAGGCGGCCGCGCCGACCTTCGGCTGCTTTGCGTCCTCGAACTTGCCGCCACGCGACAGGGACAGGAAGTCCATCCCGGCGCGCGCGAACTCGGCGCCGAACCACGCGGCATCCGCGGGGTCGGATCCCTGCTCGATGATTTCATCGGCGAGGAAGCGGCAGCCGACCACGTAGTCGTCTCCTGTCGCCTCGCGGACCGCGCCGTAGACCTCGAGCGGGAGGCGAATTCTGCCTGCCCGATCGCCGCCATAACCGTCGTCGCGGGTATTTCGCGCCGACAGGAACGAGGCCATCGTGTAGGCGTGCGCGAAATGCAGCTCAACGCCATCGAAACCGGCCTCGCGTGCGCGCACGGCGGCCGCGGCAAAGAGTCCCGGCAGGACCTCCGGCAAGGCCTTGATATGCGGCAGGTGCGTATCGGTGACGCGTTCACGATAACCGCGGGAGTATGACTCGTATTCCCGCGGGCTGAGCGCTTCGCTCAATGCCTCGTCGGTCAATTCGGCCAGCTGCGAGCGGATCTCGTCGTCGGAGAGCTTGTTGTAGAAATAGGCCCGGTGTTCGTCGCTAATCTCGAGATAGCGGCCGAAAAACTTTTCTGCGGTCGGCCGCCGGTTGATACGCAGGAAATCGATGATCTGGATGAACAGCTTCGTCTTCCCTGCGCTCGCTTCGCGCACGGTCCGAACCAGCTCCTGCAAGCCAGGGATGAAGCGATCGTCGCCGATGCGTAGCAATGGGCCACTCGGAATATCACGGATACCGGTCGCCTCGACGACGAGGGCGCCGGGCTGTCCGTCGGCATAACGACGGTACCAGTCGAGGACATCCCGGGTTACAACGCCGTCTTCGGTGGCTCTCCACGGCACCATGGCGGGCACCCAGGTCCGTTGCTGCAAGCTGATCGGCCCGACATCGACCGGGCTGAACAGCATCGAACCTTCGGCTTGCTCGCGGGTCGGCCACGGCCCGGGCTGCGGTTTGTACTTGATGCGTTCGCTGGGGCGCCACATCTTACTGCCGCTCCCCTGTGTCCAGCTGCGCCTCGAACGCGGTCCTGATGTCCGCCGGCATCTCCATGGACACGTAAGCATCGGTCTGCATGCTGACGAAGACGACGACCTGGCGGTTTTCGACGAGACAGCGACCGTCGACCACGAGCGAGCTGACGAAGGTCAGCGATCGACTGCCGACTTTCTGCGCTCGCAGCCAGATCGAGAACGGGTCGTCTGCCGCCGGCAATGCATACACCCGGGTGTCGAACTGCACCGTCGGTATGCCGATCCTTCGTCCGACATGCAGCTCGGCGAACGGCAGGCCGAGCGTCTCTTCGAACCATTCTTCGATCGCCATGTTCAGCAGTTCGAAATACCGGGACAGCTGCATGCGACCGCCGTCGTCCACACACCAGCGGCCGACCGCCTCTGTCGGGGTCCGGAAAGCGGCCGCATCCGGCGCCGGCGCCTCGCCGATATCGAGCGGCGTCATGGAAAAATATTCGGCGCCGTCCATGCGCCCGGTCACGGACCAGTCGTCCCCTGCGACGAACGATAGCTCGATACGATCCCCGAAGCGGTTCGGTTTCAGGAATTGCGTCTTGATGCCGACGGGTGGATCGGCGATCGGGCTGTCCGGGAAGTAGCGCGCCACCCACTCGAAATAGCGCGGATAGAAGACGATGCCGGCGGGATCGACCTGCGGAAAACGAATCACCACTTCGCGGACCGTCGCAGTTTCCGTCATCCTTTCCCCCGACAGGCCATCGATGCAGACATTATTCGTTTTTGACTCGCGAAAAATATTATATAGTTAAAACAAATCAGTGTAAAAAATCATGCATGCGCTATTTGAGGTTCGCTATGATTAACGCTGCAGGCGCAACCCGTCGGACCCCTGGCCCGGCGCGAACATGGCAAGCCATTGGATAACAAAGAAAAATCATACAGCCACAGCAAGGAAGCCATCCGCACATGGCTGCGACTGCTGTCCTGCGAGACCATGATCGAGCAGCATTTGCGCGGCCGTTTTCGCAAGGAATTCGCGGTCACGCTGCCGCAGTTCGACGTGCTGTCCGAACTCGAGCGCGCCGGGCACAAGATGACGATGTCGGAACTCTCGCGTGAGCTCATGGTGTCAAACGGCAACGTCACTGGCGTCATCGATCGCCTCGAAAAAAGCGGTTTTGTCACCCGCACCCGGGCGGAGCACGATCGTCGCGTGCAATACATCGAGCTGACGGAGATGGGTCGCAAGGAATGGGAGGGTATGGCCGCCAGTCACGAATGCTGGCTCGACGAACTGCTTGCAGACCTGACGCTGGAGGACATGGCGGATCTGCAGGCGCTCCTGATCAAGACCCGGAATTCCGTCTCCTCCTGACCAGTCACTCAGCCGCGCTGGACGACGGCGGTCGATTCGATTTCGATCATGGCGTTCGGCTCGACGAGCCCGGTCACGCCGACGACCGCCATCGCCGGAAAGTTCTTGCCCATCACCGCCCGCCATGCGTCGCCGATGTCCTGCAGATTGTCCCGATAGGCGTCGAGGTCCGTGACATACCAGGTCATGCGCACAACATGCTCGGGGCCGGCATCGGCTTCACGCAGGACGGCCAGCGTATTCTTCAGCGCCTGCTCCAGCTGTCCCGCGAACGAGGCAGGGAAGCTGCCGGCCTCGTCCCAGCCGACCATCCCGGCAACGAATACCTGCCTGCCGTCGGCCTCGATGCCGTTGGAGTAGCCGCTCGGCCGGGGCCAGCCCTCGGGTAACAGGTGCTTCATGCGTTCCTGCTGCCGTAGGTTTGCCTGCCGATAATCACTTTTTGCACTTCGCTTGCTCCCTCGTAGATTCTCAGCGCGCGGATTTCGCGATAAAGACTCTCGACCATGTTACCGCGGGTAACGCCCTTGCCGCCGAACAGCTGCACGGCCTGGTCGATGATCCGCTGGGCCGCTTCGGTCGCATAGAGTTTGGCCATCGCGGCCTCCCTGGTGACCCGTTCCTGGTAACAATCCCTGGCCCACGCCGATCGGTAGATCAGCAACGCGCTGGCGTCGATCTCGGTCGCCATGTCGGCGATGGCCGCTTCGGTCAGCTGCAATGCGCTTAACGGCGCGCCAAACAGCTGGCGCTCGCTGGTGTACCCCAGCGCCTCGTCCAGCGCGCGCCGCGCAAAGCCGAGCGCCGCCGCGGCAACGGTCGTCCGGAAAACATCCAGCGTCGCCATGGCCACTTTGAATCCCTCGCCGGGCGCGCCGATCATCGCGTCCGCCGGGACGCGGCAGTCGCTGAAACCGAGCGTGGCGAGCGGGTGCGGTGCGATAACCTCGATGCGCTCGTCGATAGACAGTCCCGCGGTCTTTGCGTCGACGACAAACGCGCTCAGGCCCTTCGCGCCGGGCGCTTCGCCGGTGCGCGCAAACACGCAGTAGAAGTCGGCGATGCCGCCATTGGAGATCCAGGTCTTCGAACCGTTGATGACGTAGCTGTCGCCATCCGCTTCTGCGCGCGTCGATATCGCGGCAACGTCGGAACCGGCGTCCGCTTCGGATAGCGCGAAGGCGGCGATGGCCTTGCCTGCCGCCACCCGCGGCAACCAGGCTTCGCGCTGGGCGTCGCTGCCGAAGAGCGAGATCGCGCCGCTGCCGAGTCCCTGCATCGCAAATGAAAAATCGGCGAGCCCCGAATGGTAGGCGAGCGTCTCGCGGCAAAGCGCGAGGCTGCGCACGTCGAGCATTTCCGACGCCCCGCCCCAGCCGGCCGGGACGCAGTGTTTCAGAATGCCGGCGGCGCCCAGCGTAGTAACCAGTCCGCGGCAGGCCGCATCGACGTCGTCATCGTGCGGGAACGCCTGCCCGCTGCACCAGTCGTCCAGCCCTGCCTTCAGCTCCCGGTGTCGACCCTCGAGGAACGGCCAGTCGAGATAGGTAGCATCGCTCATCGCTCAGTCGCCCTCGAATTCGGGTTTGCGTTTGTCGACGAAGGCTTCGTAAGCGCGCAGGAAATCCCTGGTCTGCATGCAGTCGGCCTGCGCTTCTGCTTCGGCCTCGATCGCTGCGTCGACGCCCATGTCCCACTCCTCGTTCAGCTGCCGCTTGGTCGTCGCATGCGCAATATTCGGGCCCGCGGCGAGCTTCGCCGCTGACGCCTGCGCGTAAGCGAGCAACTCCCCGGCGTCAACCAGCGCATTGAACCAGCCCCAGCGCTCACCCTCCTCGGCGCTCATCGAACGCCCGGTAAACAGGAGCTCGGAAGCCCGGCCCTGGCCGATGATGCGCGGCAACATGGCGCAGGCGCCCATGTCCGCGCCGGCCAGGCCGACGCGGACGAACAGGAACGCCGTCCTGGCGTCCGGCGTGCCGTAACGGAGATCGCTGGCCATCGCGACCGCGGCGCCGGCGCCGGCACAAATGCCGTCTATCGCGCTGATGATCGGCTGCGGACAGTGCCTGATCGCTTTGATGAGATCGCCGGTCATGTGCGTGAATTCCAGCAGCCCGTCTTTGTCCATGCGCGTCAGTGGCCCGATGATCTCGTGCACGTCGCCGCCCGAACAGAAGTTGCCGCCCGCCCCGGTGATGACGACGGCCTTGACGTCTTTGGCGTCGTTGAGGGAGCGAAACGTGTCGCGCAGCTCGGCATAGGATTCGAAGGTCAGGGGGTTCTTCTTCTGCGGACGATTGAGCGTCACCGTCGCAACGCCGTTGTCATCGAGTTGCCAGAGGAAATGCTGCGGCTGATAGTCGACCATCGTCATGTGAGGTGCCCCCCGTCGATAACGATCGACTGGCCGTTGACCGACTGTTGCCGGCACAGCCAGATAACGGTATCCGCGACTTCATCGGCCGTGATCAGGCGTCCCTGTGGATTGGTCTTCACGATCTCCGCCAGCGCCTCCTCTTCGCTGCGGCCCGTCGCCTTGACGATATTGGCGATGGCATTGCGCACGATATCGGTATCGACGTAGCCGGGACAGACGGCGTTGACGGTAATGTTCTTGCCGGCGTACTCAGCCGCGAGCGCGCGCGTCAGCCCGACGACGCCGTGCTTGGCCGCGCAATAGGCGGCGATGTACCCGGACCCGTGCAGGCCGGCGACGCTGGCGACATTGACGATACGACCACCGCCTTTGTCGAGCATCCCGCCGATCGCTTCGCGGCAGCAGTAATAGACGCCGGTCAGGTTCACGCCGATCATCTTTTCCCAGTGTTCGTCGCTCATCTTCGCAAAAGGCGCGGATTCGGCGACGCCCGCGTTATTGATCAGCACGTCGATCGTGCCGTGTTCCTTCTCGGCGGACCGGAACGCCGCAACTACCTGTGCGCGGTCGGTGACGTCCAGAACCTGCAGCGAGGCGCCCAGCTCGGCGGCCGTCGTCTCGAGCCGGCTGCGGTTGCGGCCGGCGATCGTTACCCTCGCGCCCTTGTCAATCAGCACCCTGGCGATTGCGGCGCCGATGCCACTGCCGCCACCGGTAACCAGTGCGTGCTTCTCGTCGAACCAGGTCATGCGCCGGCGCCTCTCGCGGCCAGTTCCTTGTCGAATGCCTCGCCGCGCTCGTCGGCAAGCGCCGCTGCGTGCAGCCGCCTGACGGCCACTGCGTCCTTGCCCCCCGAGGTCGCGTCGACCGTAGCCAGGTAGCGCGCCTTGCCGCGCTCGTACGTGGCGCCGTATCCACGGACGATCTCGACGCAGCGCGCAACGGAAAGACCATACTCGTAGTCATCCACCGCGGCGGCGGTGACGCGGTCGAGCCAATCGTTAATGAACGCGCGTTGTTCCCTGTAGCGCAGGGTCATGCGCCGGATCCGGCGCAGCCCCGCAAGCATGTGCAGCAGGAAGTAACCCGCGATCCCGGTCGTATTGATCCTGCGCCCTTTGCGGAACAGCGGCGACAGCATTTTGCGCGCAAGCGCACTCCTCGACAGCGGTCCGCCGATGAACCACGGCAGGGTGTCGCAGAATTCCTCGAAGCGCGGATGGAAATATTCCAGGACCTTGACGGGTTGTCCGGGCATGGCGCCGACCTGCTCCCGGATGGCGTCGAAACGCTGACTGCGGGTCTTGAGATCGGCGACACGGATGGTGTCTTCGTAACACATCTGCAAGGCGAGCTGCCGGGCGACTTCCCGGGTCAGCTCATGCTGCCGGGCCGCGGAATCGACGTTCGCAAAAGCGACGAGGAGGTCGATGTACTCATTCGCGTAGCGCAGGTCCTGGAAGTCGAGCGCGCGCAGCACACCCTGCAGCGCGATGTCCTGCGTCGCCTGTGGCAACTCCGCCTCGACGCGGGCGGCAAGCGCATCGCCGTTCGGTCCCTGCGGCGCGGCCCATTGCCGGTGATCATCCTTGGCGACAGACGGCGCGCGTGCGCCATCGAATCCGGCCGCAAAACCGCGCAGGTTGGACTCGACCGCCTTGCCGGTCTGGCGGATCGTATTCTCGAACGCGTCGCGCTCGAAAGGCAGCGCGCCACTCGCGGCGATGGCGCCGAGCATCACCGAACTGATGATGGATGCCGCGTCATCCGCGGCCGCCTGCATATCGAACGAGATGTAGTCCCTGGAGATTTTTTCCGCGATCTCGGCCAGCTTGTCGAGCGCCATGATGCCGTCGCCCATGGCCTCTTTCTCCGGCATCGAGTAGACGCGATGCGTACTGGCGATGAGCGTCGTGACGTTGGGCGTAACAAAGCCCTTTTCGATGGCGCGACCTGTTTCCGCGAATTCACCGGCGATGACCAGGTCGACGTCGCCGGGGACCGGGTACGGCGTAAATACGGGCAGCTGACCGGCTGCCCGCGCGACGTCGCGCGGAAACATTTCGACACAGTAAACCGTGGCGCCCGTGCGCTGCGCCACGCCCGCGACGTAGGTCGACTGGGCGATGTAGCCATTGGCTTCCGCGGTCTCGACGAGCCAGCCGGTGAGCACGCCGCCGCCCTGCCCGCCAAGGGCCAGCATCGCAATCGTGATGGGGCGCTCGCGCTCTTGCATCAGGCCGCCTCGAACCGGCGCTGGTTCGCTCGCCGTTGCAGCCAGCCGATGAATTTCTGCCGCAGGTCGTCGAGGAACAGGTCAAAGCGATTGGGGTTCATGACCAGGTCCGCTTTGTAGAACGACGGACAGAGCACCGCCTCGTGGGCGACCTCGCCGCAGTTACCGCAGCCGACGCAGGTATTGTCGACATAGCTGACCGGCTGTCGCTTGAGCGGATCCGGATTCGGCTTGACCGTGAGCGACGGGCAGCCGCTCAGGCGGATGCACGCGTGGTCTCCATTGCAGGTATCGGCATCGACGCCGAAACGCTCCCGGACGACGCGCTTGCCGTCGGCGACCGCTTTCGCAAACAGCGGCTTCTCGCGCCGCTGCCGGTTCAGCATGCACTCGGACTGCGCGACGAGCACCTTCGGCCCGGTGCCCTTCTTCGTCACCGCTTCTTTCAGCGCCTTGCGCATGTCGCCGATGTCATAGGTGCGCACCGTCCGCGTCCACTTGACGCCGATGCCTTTGGCCGCCTTCTCGATCGGGTGTTGCGTGCTGCGGTTTTCGGAATCGCCCTTGCTCGACAAGAGGTCCTGCCCGCCGGTCGCCGCGGAGTAATTGTTGTCGACGACGATCGTCAAGCCGTCGCTCTTGTTGAAGACGGCGTTGCCGATGCCGCTCGTCAGCCCGTTGTGCCAGAAGCCACCGTCGCCCATGATCGATATGGCCGGCCGATCGCTTTCCGTGTTGAAGGCCGACGCGCCCGCGGCGCCGAGGCCGTAGCCCATGGTCGTGTTGCCGATGTTGAACGGCGGCAGGATCGAGAACAGGTGGCAGCCGATGTCGGCGCTCACATGGAATTCGCCCAGCTCTTCCTGCAACAGCTTCAGGCTTGCGAAGACGGGACGCTCAGGACACCCGGTGCAGAGACCCGGCGGCCGCGGCGGCACCAGGCCGTCAATCTCGGCGATGTATTCCCTGACCTGCTCGAGCGGATTGGTCGGCGGCTTGAAAATCGCCTTGTGTGACTCGAGGAACTTCGCCACGCCCTGGCGCATGACGGCCGCCGTATACTCGCCGGCCAGCGGGAATACGTCCTTGCCGACGAGCGCAGTGGCGCTGTCGCTGCTGCGCAGAATTGACGCGATGTTTTGCTCGATAAAGTTCGGCTGACCTTCTTCGACGAGCAGCACCGCGTCCTTGCCGTAGCAGAACGCCTGGATCTCGTCGTCGACCAGCGGATAGGCGACGTTCAATACATAGATCGGTATTTGCGTGTTGCCATAGACATCCGCCAGCCCCAGGCGCTCCAGGGTCCTGATCAGCGTGTTGTAAAGCCCGCCCTGGACGATAATGCCGACATGGTCCTTGTCGCCGTCAAAACGCTCGTTCAGGCCGCGTTCGCGAATGAAGTCGACGGCCGCCGGCCAGCGTTGCTCGACTTTTTCGTGCTCATGTTCGAAAGACGCGGGTGGCAGCACGATCCGCTTGACATCCCTACGAGGATTCTCCAGGGCGTCACGCAATGAAGGCGAAGGCCTGACGTTGTCCCTGGCGGTAAAGCTGCCGTGGACATGGCAGGAGCGAATGCGCATCTGCAGGAAAACCGGCGTATTGCTGGCTTCAGACAGTTCGAATGCCTGTTCGACGGTGCGGACGATGCCGGGGACATTCGGACGCGGGTCGAGCAACCACATCTGGCTTTTCATCGCGAACGCGTGCGTACGCTCCTGCATGATGCTCGAACCTTCGCCGTAGTCTTCGCCGACGATGACGACCACGCCGCCGGTGACGCCGCCGGAGGCAAGGTTGGCGAGCGCATCGCTCGCGACATTCGTACCGACAGTCGACTTGAAGGTGACGGCGCCGCGCAGCGGGTAATTCACGGAGGCCGCGGCCATGGCAGCTGCGGCTGCTTCATTCGCGCTGGTTTCGAAGTGGACGCCGAGTTCGTCGAGAATCTCCTCGGCGTCGGACAATACGTCCATCAGGTGCGAAATCGGCGATCCCTGGTAGCCGCCGACATAGGCGACCCCCGACTGCAACAACGCCTTGGTGATGGCGAGGATGCCTTCGCCGGCAAATTCCTCGCCGGCGCCCATCCTCAGCTTTTCGACTTCTTTTCGGAAGGATCGCTCTGCCATTCGCTCAGTCTATCGCGTTTCTACTTGCGTTCGTCGACGACACGGACTGCCTTGCCCTCGGACCGGGCGACCCCACCCGGCTCGCAGACCTCGATCAGCGCGCTGACGCCGACAAAATCCTTGATGCCTTTGCCGAGTTCACTGGCAATGGCGTCGGCGTCGCTGGCCGCGGCATCGGCCGCTTTCTCGACCTGTACCGTGATGACATCGAGATTGCCGTCACGCGAGACACGGATCTGGTAGTGAGGCGCCAGCGCGCTGACGGCCAGCACGCGCTCCTCGATCTGCGTCGGGAATACGTTGACGCCGCGGATGATGAGCATGTCGTCCGAGCGCCCGGTGATTTTATCCATGCGGCGCATCGTCCTCGCAGTACCCGGCAGTAGCCTTGTCAGGTCCCGCGTCCGGTAACGGATGATCGGCAAGGCCTCCTTGGTCAGCGACGTGAATACGAGTTCGCCCATTTCGCCATCAGCGACCGGTTCGCCGGTTTCCGGGTCGATAATTTCGGGATAAAAGTGATCTTCCCAGATCGTCGGACCGTCTTTTGTCTCGATACACTCGTTCGCGACGCCGGGGCCGATGACTTCGGAGAGCCCGTAGATGTCGACGGCATCCAGGCCGCAGCGCTCCTCGATTTCCTCGCGCATGGCCTCGCCCCACGGTTCGGCGCCGAAGATGCCGACCTTGAGCGAACTCTTCGCACAATCGATCCCCTGGCGTTCGAACTCGTCGGCGATATTCAGCATGTAAGACGGCGTCACCATGATGATGTCCGGCTCGAAATCATGGATCAGCTGCACCTGTTTCGGCGTCTGGCCTCCCGACATCGGGATGACCATCGCACCCAGCCGCTCCGCGCCGTAATGCGCGCCGAGGCCGCCGGTGAACAGGCCATAGCCGTAAGCGACATGCACTTTGTCGCCCCTGCCGCCGCCGCTCGCGCGAATGGAGCGCGCCACGACTGTCGCCCACACGTCGATATCGTTGCGCGTATACCCGACGACGGTCGGCTTGCCCGTGGTGCCGCTCGAGGCATGTATGCGGACGACATCTTCCTGCGGCACCGCAAACATGCCGAACGGATAGGCCTGGCGCAGGTCGTCCTTGACGGTGAACGGAAACCGGGCGAGATCGCCGAGCGACTCGAGATCCGCAGGCGTCACGCCGGCGGCGTCGCATTTCGCGCGGTACGGCGCCTGGTTGTCGTACGCATGCCGGATCGACCACTTGAGGCGATCGAGCTGCAATGCCCGCAGCTCGTCGACACTTGCGGTCTCGATCGGCTCGAGTTCCTCGGCAATGGGTACGCGATTGACCAATGCTCTCTCCAGGTTACCCGAATTCGCTCTTGATCAGCTGGGCCGGGAACGCTGCTTTTTCCTGCGCCGCCCGCTGCGAGGAATCTGATTTGGACACGATCACGGTGACGACGAAAGCGACAGCTACCGAGAACAAAGTCGGATAGGCGTAGGGAAATATCGCAGCCTCGTTGCCGAACACGTTTACCCAGACGAGAGGGCTCAGGATAATCAGTACGACGACCGCAATCAGCCCGGCTATACCGCCGGCGATTGCGCCTTTCGTCGTCAACCCCGACCAGAACAGCGACAGGAAGATGGCCGGGAAGTTGACGCTCGCGGCGATGGCGAGCGGAACTGTGGCCAGGATGCCGACGTTGACATCCTTGAAGAACACGGAGATGACGATGGCGCTCGCGCCGATGACGACTGTTGCCAGGCGCGACACTTTGACTTCGTCGTCATCGGAGATGTCACCCTTGCGGATCACGCGCGCATAAAAGTCGTGTGCGACGGCTGCCGACGCAGACAGCAGTATGCCCGCAACGACCGCCAGGATGGTCGCAAATGCGACGGCCGCAATCAGTCCGAAGAAGACATCACCGCCGACGACCTGTGACAGGTGGACCGACACCATGTTGGAGCCGCCGGCGATCTGGCCGGACGCATTGACATACTCTCCCTGCCCGATCAGCAGCGCGATCGCGGCGAAACCGATCAGCAGGATCGCGAACTGGAAATAGCCGATGATCAGTACGGCGTAACCGATCGAGCGTCGCGCCTCACGTGCATCCGGCACCGTGAAGAAGCGCATCAGCACGTGGGGCAGGCCGGCCGTACCGCAGATGAACGCCAGCGCGACCGACACGACGCTGATCCAGTCGTTGTACAGTCCGCCAGGCCTGAAGATTCCCGCGCCCCGGAAATGGACGTCCGCCGCCCGGGTGAACATAGCGTCCAGGCTGAAGCCGAAGCGGGACAGAGCGAGCAGCAGCAACGCCGTGCCGCCACCGAGTAACAGCACCGCTTTGACGACCTGTACCCAGGTTGTCGCCAGCATGCCGCCGAAGGTAACGTAGACGATCATCAGCGTGCCGACAATCAGCACTGCGCCGAAATAGGGTATATCGAACAGCGTCTCGATCAAGGATCCGGCACCCACCATCTGCGCAACGAGATATGGAATCGCCACCGTCAGCGTGCCCACTGCCGCAAGGATCCGCAACCGCTCCGGCTGGAGTCGATAGGCGACGATATCGGCAAAGGTATATCGGCCGAGATTGCGCATTCGATCGGCAAATATGAACAGCAGGAACGCCCAGCTGACGGTTACGCCCAGCGTGAATATGGCGGCATCGGAGCCGCCAATGAATACCAGCCCGGTCAGGCCAAGAAAGGTCGCAGCCGACATGAAGTCGCCTGCCAGCGCGAGGCCGTTCTGGAAGCCCGTGATCTTTGCGCCTGCCGTATAGAACTCGTCCGTCGAACGCGTGCGCCGCGCCGCCCACCAGGTGATCAGGAGACTCAGCGTTACGAAGCCGATGAATACGACGATCGCCGTCAGGTTCGTATCGTCGCCATTCATGCGCCCTGCTCCGGGTTCTGCCTGTCCTCATCCTCGTAGCGGTTGATCTGCCGCACATAGACGACGGCCAGCAGCATCGACAGGCCAATGATGGCGAAGGCCATGACCAGTCCCGTCGGCATCGCAACGCCCAGGAACGGCGATCCATAGAATGCGGGGAAGTAGACGCCGAGTATGCCCCACGCGAGGTAAATACCGATCAGGAAAGCGGAGAACAGCCAGCGCAGCCGATTGCGGCGTTTCAGACGCTCGAGAATCTGCGGGTTCAGTTCAGGTTGCAAGCTGACGGCTCCCTAGTGACGACCGGCCAGCGCCTTGCGCAGCGCCGGATCTGTCTCCGCGATGCTGGCGAGGACTCTGCGCCTGGCGGCTTCCGGATCCGGCTCCGGGTTCGCGCGCAGCGCCCGCACTTCGGCTGCGGTGAAGGGCGCAAAGCCTGCCGGCAATTGCCCGGCGCTGTAGGACTGCAGCAGCCAGTTCATGAGTTCGGCGAGCTCTTCGTCGCCGAGCGCTGCGTGCGCGACGCCGGGGACGCGGATCAGGAACTCGCGGCCGTCCTGCGTATGCAGGAAAAAACCGGCGAAGTCTTTGATTGGGGGCACCTTGCCTTCGAAGCCCTCGGCATTCGGCAGGTGGCAGCCCTGGCAATGCAGCATGTAGTTGACTACCGCGCGGCGCTCGTCGGCCAACGTGAGGCCCGACAGGAACAGCGTCAGCAATGCCAGGCGAATTACGGCCATGCCTCACCATGTTTCGCGGCAAGCTCGGTGCGCATCTGCCCCGCGGCGGCCGGACTTTTGACCGCGGTCTTCGCCTGCACGGCAGCCACCTCCTCGGCCGTGAACGCTTCGACGCCGCCGCTGCCGTCATCATTGAGATCGAAGACCAGGTAATTGAGCGCTGCCGCGATATCCTCATTCGACAGCGCGCCGGTATTGCCGGCCATGACACCGAAGTACTGCGCGCCGTCGACCTGTATCGTGCCCATCAGACCGTAGGCAACCACGGTGACCAGGAATTCACGACCACCCTCCAGCGCCGCGATCTTCGCAGCGCGGTTACGGACCGGCGGGAAGGCCCCCGGCACGCCGACGCCGTCGGGCAGGTGACAGGCGGCGCAGGTCGCGAAAGACTGCGAATCGTACTCAGCCCGGGCAAACGGCGCCGCAAGCAGCACGATAAGCAGGGCGAGCGCCCTCATTCGTCGAGCGCCGTACCAATGACGATGGCCGTGGAACAATGGTAAGTGTTGTTCGTCGTGCCCAGGCACCAGTTGAGGTCGTTCGACACGCGCGGGTTGTATACCGGCCTGTCGCCCTCGTTGCGCTGGCAGAGGCAGTTGCCGCAGGACCCCTTACCGCAACAGTCGTTGTACGAGATGATGTAATTCCGGTTGTCGACCGGGTTCGTGCACGTGCCTATCCACGTGATCGGCGACATCTCGGTGCCCGGCGGGCAGGAATTCATCGAGCCGCCACAGCAACCGCACAGGAACCCGTCGATCGCACAATAGCGCCAGTATTCGCAGCTCGCCGGGTCACCGGCCTCCTGCGGAGCAGGATTCTCCTGGGCCCGCGCCACCGGCAACAACGGCACGGTCGCCGCGCCGCCGGCGATGACGCCGGCCAGTTTGCCGAGGAAACCGCGCCGCGACGTGCGCTGCGCAATGCCGCGCGTCGTCTTCTCTGCGGACGCATCCATCCAATGATCAAACCATTTCATTTTCGTGTACTCCCTGGTCAATACGCGCCATGCAACATCAAAGCGGTCTCTTCGCCGAAACCGCTCAGTGTCCGCAGGTACTCGCCCGTGGCGACGCTGTAGACGTCAACTTGCAGATTGACGTTGGTGCCGATGAAATAAGGATCGTCGCCGACGGTCATGCCCATCGAAATCACCGGCAGCTGGAGTTCGATCCGCTGCACCCGTTGCCTGGTATCGATGTCGTACACCCAGACTTCGGTGCCCGGATCCTTGTGTGACCCCTCGTAGCCATCGGGATGCATCATGACGTACATGCGTCCCGCGTCATCGACGCCGGTGACCTGGATGCCGCCCGGGCGCCAGCCTTCATCGCCGTCGCCGAGCAACGACCATTCCTCACCGACGACCGGCTCGCTGCCGTTGAGATCGACCGGGATCACGCGGCCCAGGAAAGTCGGGAAGTAGGCGATGCCGTCGATAATGGCTGCCTTCTCCATGACCGGGTCGTTGTTGGCGTCGAAGAAGACCTGCGTCTTCGACATCGACGCCTGCATGCCGTCGTCCCCGATCTGCACGCCGATCATCGTGCCGTCCGTGCACAGGGAGGCAAACGCCCTGCCCGCCATCGGGTACACGAGCGAGCAGCCGGGGATCGGGATCTCGTTGAGGAACTCGCGGTTGACGACGTCGACGACCGATACCGAGGTTGCCGGCGTAAAGTTGTAAACCAGCGCAATCTGCTCGTCGTCGACCAGCTGCAGGTGATAAAGCGTCGGCATGCCGCTCACCCGCTTCGGCGGAATGACCACTTCGCCGGCAGGCGCCAGCGTCGTCTTGTCGTATATCGTCAGGACGTCCGTCCGTTCGCCGCGGGTCCCGCGGGAACGATAGGTCTCGACGATGTAGAACTCCGGCCGCGTTTTCGCCTGGTAGAACTGCGAAATGAAGCCGGCGTTGAACATGCCCTTGACGCGCCCGGCCGGGTCGTCCGATTCAGCGTCGACGACGATGTACTTGCCGTCGCTCATGTGAAAGAACGATGCGTCCTGGGCGATGATCCAGTGGTCAGGATAATCGGCCGGCAATGTCTGGATGACGCCCGTCGGCTCGGGCTGGACCTGCCCGAACGCCGACGATGCGACCACCAGCAGGAGTAGTGGGAGTTTTTTCATCTCTAGGCTGCCTTGTTGATGATCTTGATGGAGGTGTAGGCTGCGAGCCCCTCCTCCGCGAACTCGACGCCGAGGCCCGAGCACTTGATGCCGCCGAACGGGACGTGTGGCGCGATCTCGGCATGCTTGTTTACGTATACCGTGCCGGCTTCGAGCTGCGCCGCAACTCGCGCGCACTCATCGGCGTCGTTACCCCAGACTGAAGCATCGAGGCCGAACTCGGTCCCGTTCGCGCGCGCGATCGCGTCGTCGACATCGCTGTAGGTGATGATCGGCAGTACCGGGCCGAACTGCTCTTCGTCGACGAGTCGCACGCCGTCCGAGATGCCCGTGACAAACGTCACCGGGTAGAAATAGTTCGGGCCGCCCAGCGGCTCGCCGCCGGTGACACAGCTGCCGCCGTTGGCCTTCGCGTCCTCGACCAGCTCGATGACCCGCTTGAACTGGCGTTCATTCTGCAACGGTCCGAGCAGGCTGCCCTCTGCCATGCCGTCACCCATCGGAATGTTTGCGGCAAAACCGGACAGCGCCGCGACGGTTGCGTCGAGATCGCTTTCGTGCACATAGAGGCGTTTCAGCGCGCCGCAGGTTTGTCCCGAGTTGATCATCGAGCCGAAGAACAGGCCCTCGACGAACGGCGCAGGATCGGTGCCCGGCAGCATGATGCCGGGATCATTGCCCCCCAGCTCCAGCGTTACGGGCGTGACGCCCGAGGCCGCGCTTGCCATCACCTTCTTGCCGGTTGCGATCGAGCCGGTAAACACGATCTTGTCGATCCCCGGGTGGTTGGTGAGCTCGGCGCCGAGTTCGTCGCCGCCGGCGACGACGTTGACCAGCCCCGCGGGCAGTGACTCGTTGATGAGCTCGACCAGCCTGAGCGTGCTGAGCGGCGTGAACGGCGATGGCTTGATGACCACGGTGTTGCCCGTGCGGATCCCCGGCACGATATGCCAGATCGCGATCATCACCGGCCAGTTCCAGGGCGTGATGGAGCCGACGACGCCGAGCGGCACCCGTTGCTGGACCACGTGCCGCTCTTCGCTGTCCTCGATTACCTTGTCGGGCAGGCTCAGGCTGGCGGTGTACCCGGCCCAGGCCCCGCAGCCACCCATCTCGAACTGCGATCCCATGCCGCCGAGCGGCTTGCCCTGCTCCTTGGTCAGCAGTACCGCCAGTTCCTCGGCGTTGTCGGTGCACACTTTGGCGATGGCGTTGCAGGCGTCGACGCGATCCTGATCACTGGAATGACGCCAGGATCCGAAGGCTTTCGTCGCCGCATCGACCGCCTGGTCGAGATGGGCTTTCGTGCCGACAGGCACCTGGCCGACCACTTCCTCGGTATTTGCCGGGTTGCGGATGTCGTCATAGTCGTCGGCGGTAACAGTCTCGCCGCCGATCGTCATCTCGTACTTTTTGCTCATTGCTTCAGCCCTCTCTTTAATTCGCTGATAAGTATTCGTCGGCGAGTTCACAGGTCATCGAGATCAGCATCGGCGTCAGCTCGCGCGCCGTTTCGGTCTCGGACTTGGTGTGCACCCAGCCTACATAGGTCGTGCTGCGCGCGAGGTAAAAAAGCGCCAGCCATTCAAGATCCTCGTCGGTCAGAGACCGGTGTTTCCTGTAGCCATCGATCAGACCCGTCTCGGCGGCGTCGAAATAGTCTTCGCCGCGCATGAAGATCAGCGCGGTGACCAGCTCGAACAGGTGCCAGCCGAAGCCGGCGTCGTCGAAGTCGATGAGGCGCACGCCATCGTTGGCCACGAGGATGTTCTCGGCGACGAAATCGGCGTGGATCATGCTGTACTTGCCGGGAGACTTCGGCAGCGCGGACAGGTCGTCGTGGACACGCTCACGGGCGCGGGACAGTAGCGCGCGCTGTTCCGCCGTGGCCGATTCGATCTCCCAGAAGCGACCCCACAGCGGTTGCTCCCCGGCGATGCCGTCCGCATCCCAGGCGTGCCGGACGAAGCCCTCGGGCAGGGTCCAGGACACGGCCTGGTTGTGCACTTTTGCCGCCAGTTCGCCGAGCGATCTGAACAGCCGTTCTGCCTCGCCGGCGTCCGCCACGCCCTCCTCGATCGAACCCAGCTGTTCGCCGTCGATCCATTCGAACAGGTCGACCTGCATGACGCCCGGAAGGCCGTCCTTGCTCGCATGCGAGAATGCCTCGCCGGCAGCGGTCGGGATGATCTTCGGCACGTGGATGCCGCTCTCGGAAAGCGCCTCCATCCACTGCAGTTCGGAGCGCAGCGCGTCGTCGGAGTGATAGCCGTAGCGATGCAGCCTGAGCGCTGCGCGAAAATCGTCTTTGGACACCTCGAAAACCGCGTTCTCGCGATACTTGATCAGATCGAGGCGGGCATCCTCGATATTCCAGTGTCGCAACGCGTCACGACCGGCCGCGGTCAGTCGTGCGAGCTGTTCGTCATGCGGCACTGTAAAGAAGTCGCTCATGCCGCCTCCATGACCTCGTCCAGGGTCTCGACGAGCAGGTCGGCGTGCTCCCGGGAAAAGCAGAGCGGCGGCCGCAGCTTCAGGACGTTGCCATGTTCGCCGATCTTGCTCATCAGTATGTGGCGGTCCCGCATGCCGTTGACGATGGCGCCTGCCTTGTCGGCCGCTGGCGCCCTGGTATCCCTGTCGCTGACCAGGTCGATGCCGAAGAAAAGGCCGGCGCCTCTAACGTCGCCGATCATGTCGTGTCGTGACTGCAGTTCCCTGAACCCCTGCAACAGGTAATCGCCGACCGCGGCGGCGTTGGCAACGAGACCCTCGTCGTCGATGACATCCAGCACGGCCATCGCGACGGCACAGGAGACCGGGTTGCCGCCGAAGGTGTTGAAATACATCTCGTGTCGCCGGTAGTTATCGAGCAACTCGCCGCGCGCCACGACGCCGGAGATCGGGTGCCCGCCGCCCATCGGCTTGCCGAGGGTCACGATGTCGGGGACCACGCCGCTCTGCTCATAGCCCCACCAACGGCCCGTGCGGCCGAAACCGGACTGCACCTCGTCGGCGATGTAGAGTCCGCCGGCCGCGCGCACGTGGCCGACCGCTTTCTCCATGTAGCCGGGTGGTACAGCGGGCAGACCCTCGTTCGCGAATATGGGGCAGACGAGCATGCCTGCGAACGGGATGCCGGCCTCCGCAAAATCCTCGATTGCGTCGCGGACGGTGTCGGCGTAAGCCTCGCCCAGCGCCTCGCCACCGAGATCATCGAGTGCACGATAGGCGTCGGGCCAGGGGACCATGCGGACGTGGTCTCCGTAACCGCCCACGGGTTCGAAGATCGAGTTCAGCTGCGACACGGCCGTCGTATTGCCGTGATAGGTGGCGTTGGTGCAGATGAAGCCTTCTCCGCCGGTATTGACCCTGGCGATGCGCAGGGCGAGATCGTTCGCCTCGCTGCCCGTGCAGGCAATGGCGACCCGGTCCAGCGCCGGGTCGAATTTCGCCAGCAGGTTCTCGGCGTAATCGAGGATGATCTCGCTCAGGTAACGCGTATGGGTATTCAGCGTGCCGGCCTGTGCGCACAGGGCTTCGACGACCCGCGGATGGCAATGGCCGACGCAGGGCACGTTGTTGTAACAGTCGAGATACCGGTTGCCATCGGCATCGTGCAGCCAGGCGCCCTCACCGCGCACGAGGTGTACAGGTTTTTCATAGAACAGCGGGTTGCCCGGCCCCAGCAGCCGTTCCCGTCGTTCGATCAGTGCCTGCGCCTCGGTCATCGCTACGACGATCCCTGCAGGTCCTTGATGCCCGCCATCTCCTCGAGGAAGACAGGGCTTTCCGGCAAGGTCGAGCCGCCATCGATGCAGATGGTCTGGCCGGTGATGTAGCGCGCCTCGTCGCTCGCGAGCCAGAGCATGCAGTAAGCGATGTCTTCCGGCGCGCCCATGTAGCCCGCGGGGATGTATTTGGTCATCTGCGCGAGGCCTTCCTCGTCGGCCAGCAGTTCCATCGCCGCCGTCCGTATGTAGCCCGGTTCGACGCCGTTGACCGTAATGTTCTCCGGCGCCAGCTCCAGCGCCGCCGTGCGGATGAACGCGTTCATGCCGCCCTTGGACGCGGCGTAATAGGCTGTGCCGGGCATCGCGACACGTGGCCCGGTCACAGAAGACGTGAACAGCAGGCGACCGCCGCCCCGCTTGCGGAGATGCGGGATGCAGGCCTTCGAGAACCGGAAGCAGGCCTTCAGGTTGACCGACAGGACCGTCTCGAGATCGTCCTCCGTGTAGGCTTCGACGGGACCGCCGAGGAACGACGCCGCGTTGTGCACCATGATATCGACGCCGCCCCACTTGTCCACGGTATCGTTCACCGCTTTATCGACGCTTTCGACGCTGCCGATGTCGACGCCGCAGAGTTCCGCCTCGCCGCCGGCCTCGCAGATCTCGTCGACGGTGCGCTGGCCGTTCTCGGGCGTACGATTCACGACCATCACTTTGGCGCCGGCGGCAGCAAATACGCGAGCGATGCCGGCCCCGATGCCCTGCCCGGAGCCGGTGACGATCGCGATCTTGTCGGTCAGGTCGGCAAACATGGAATTACCCCGAAACCGCTCGCCATTGCCTGGCCTGGGTAAACACCGGCGGCAGGATCAGGATCCAGGATGCGACGAACAATATGGCGCCCGTCCAGTTGACGTTGATGTATACGCCTTCGGTAATCACGGTCGCCGCCAGGTAAGGACCGATCGCGAGCCCGAGCATCTGCATGGCGACCGCGTAGACGACCACGCGCCCGTGGCGGTCGAAACTGGCCATCGCGCCGAGCAGGAACGGATGCGTCAGGTTCCAGAAGAAGTTGTAGACACAGACGGCGACGGCAAAGACGACGAACTCGAACGAACCGACCAGGTAATAAAGGCACAGCGCGCCACCCAGCACGCCGATCGTCAGTGGCGCCGAGCGCCCGAATCGATGGGCGATCACCGCGGCGAGCAGTGCGCCGGCGATGCCGGCGAACTGCGAGAGCATGAGCCCGTTGGCGACGGCCTGCTCCGACAAGCCGCCGGCCAGCCCGATCAGGAACAGGTAGGCCCAGACGACGCCCTGCGCGATGAAGTAAGCGAACATCGCCGCGAGCGCCATGCCCTTCAGGGCCGGCGACAGGTCGACCGCATCTGCTTCGACCTGCGCGTGGCTCTCGCCCGAGACCGGCAGGCGCTTGACGAAGGGCATGGCGGTCATCGGGAACAGCGCGAAGAACCACAGTACGCCATTGAAGCCGAAGGTTTCGTAAGCGGCCGGCATCGCCCACAACACGATCGCCCCGTAGGTCAGCACCCACATGATCAGCAGGCCGAAATTCCGATCCGGGTTCGCGGTCAGGCCGACGGCGGCGAAGCTGAGCGACACGAGGCTGCCGGCGCCGAGCCCGGCGATGAAGCGCAGCGTGACGAACGTGCCGACGTCCGTCGTCAATGTGCAGGCTGCGTTGGCGAGAAACATCACGACGAGCGAGCCGAACACGACGCCGCGCCAGTTGACGCGATGCGCGATGAAGGTCATCAGTATCGTCGTCGCGGCCAGGCCCCACATCTCGGCGGACACGACCTTGCCCGCGCCCTGGTCGTCGAAACCCAGGTACTCGACGAGTCCCTGGACGAATCCCGGTTGCACGATGAACACTTCCGGCGCGATGACGCCGATCAGGAAAACGCTGTACAGCGTCGACCCCGAATTCAGATCGACGGCGTCATTGTTACCCAGGATCTTCGCGATCATGCGTCGTCCTTTGCTGCATCGCGACGTCGGTGAGCGACCGCTCGCGCGGGAAGGACCGTCTCCAATGCAGGCATTGTTCGAGTTGTTGTCAGTACCGGGTGGGCGCCTTGGCGGCGGCCACCCGGGTCACACGGTTCTCTCTACTGGAACGACAAGCGCAGGTTTACGCCATACATGATCGGCGGACCGTAGAAGGTCGTAACGCCGAGATCGCCAAGGTCCAGCGAGTACAGCTTGTAGGTCTCGTCGGTGAAATTTCGGACCCACGCGGCGACGCTCCACGAATCATCTCCGCCCGAGTAGGTCAGGCGCGCGTTCGACACGTTGTACGACGGTTGCAGGGTGCCCGTGCCGTTCGTGATCTCGAGGAACTGGTCGTCGTACCAGGCGCCGTCAACCTGCGCGGCCAGGTTGCCGCCCAAGATGTCGAAGTTATAGCGGAACAGGTAGTTGAAGCTGGTCGCCGGCGCATTCGGGAATTCGACGTTGGTGATGTCTCCCGGCGACGGGCCACCGCCGACGGGTGAGTTGATGCCCGCGATGCGATCGACTTCGGAGTCGACATACGCGCCGCCGAGGATGACGTCGAAGTTATCGGTCGGCGACAGGAACAGCTCCACCTCACCGCCGAATGACGATGCGTCCGAGTTGCCGACGAAAGGACCGCCGCCGGCCAGCGAGAACGCCTGGTAGTCGCTGTAGTCGTACGCGAACACGGTCGCGTTCAGGCGCGCCCGTTCGAAGTCGGACTTGAAGCCGACCTCGTAGGCGATGACCGTCTCCTCGTCATGCTGGAAGTTCACTTCGGTCACGTTGGCGCCAACGCCGGTCGACCAGTTGCCGCCCTTGATGCCGCGGTTGACCGAGCCGAAGATGATCGTCGAGTCGTTCATCTCGTAGTTCAGCGCTATTCGCCCCGCCCAGTCGCCGTAGTCGATCTCGTCGACGCCGGGATTGAGCGCCGCGCGCATCGCGCTCGACTCGACCAGCAGCGGGTCCGGGTTGAAGTTGTCGGTGAAGTAGACCTCCTGGTTGATCTCCTTGTCGTCCTGCGACCAGCGCGCGCCGATCGTCAGGGTCAGCTGATCGGAGAGGTCGTAGTCGGCCTGGCCGAACACCGACCAGTTCCTGGAGTCCAGCTGGTAGGCCTGGTCGCCGAGGGCCCCGGCGAAGCCGTTGAACGGTCCCGTGTCCTGATCGAACAACGCGTCGTCGACGCCACCCGCGGCGACGACCTTGCCTGAGACCAGCAGGTTGCCGAACGCCGGGGCGCCGGTCACCGTCGTGCCGTTGTCGCTGTTGATGTTCAGGTAGTAGGCGCCGACCTGCCAGCGCGAGCGCTCGGTCTCACCGGACCAGCGCAGCTCCTGCGTGAACTGCTCGTAGTCGATAAAGGTCTGGAAGGTCAGGATCGGCACCGCCAGCGCGTCGCCGTCCTCGTCGTAGAACTTGTCGACGCTCAGGAAGTTGGTGATCGAGGTGAATTCGGTGCCGTTGTCCATGTCGTAGATGAACTTGGCCGTCAGGCTCTTCTGCTCGCGATCGAGCGTGCCGGGATGCTCGTTGTAATTCAGGTGCGGATCTGTGGGCGCTCCGAAAAGGTCCTGCACGCCGGGGCTCGTAACGGCGCGGCCGAACTGGTCGACCGGGCAAAAGCCGTTGGCGTCGAGTTCGCAGGTTTCGAAGACATAACCGCCGGTATCGACTTCATTGTCTTCGGCAAACTTCAGCCAGATATCGGCGCGCAGCTTGTCGGTGAAGTCGAACTGCAGGTTCGCGCGCAGCGCGCCGCCCTGGGCGCCGCCGAGGTCCTGGCCACTGCCGGGGAACAGTACTTCACCGGAAAGCGCAGGATTCGGCGGAAACGGATCCGGGAACAAGGTGTCCACGCCGATGACGTAGCCGTCCATCTCCATGTAACGGCCCGCCACCCTGGCACGGAACCGGTCGGTCAGCGCGCCGCCGACGGCAAACTCGACACCGCGGCGCATGTAGTCGCCGGCTTCCGCCTCGATGTAGCCGTTGAACTCTTCGGACGAGGCGTCGTTGCTGATGAAGTGGATCAGGCCGCCGGTCGCATTCCGGCCGAACAGCGTGCCCTGCGGTCCGCGTAGCACCTCGACGCGGTTGATGTCGAACATCTGGCCGCTGATCGCGTTCATCGAGGCCACATAGGCATCGTCGTGATAGACCGCGATCGGGCCTTCGAGGTTGTCGGTGAACGAGTTCTGCGAGATGCCGCGGATGTTGAAGATGGTCAGGTTCGGTGACCAGGCATTCAACTGCAGCGACGGGATCTGCTGCGTGATCTCGGTGAAGTCCTTCATGCCGAGCGCGTCGAGCTGGCTGCCCGTCAGCGCCGACACCGAGATCGGGATCTCCTGGAGATTTTCTTCGCGTTTCTGCGCGGAGACGACGATCTCCTCGAGCACTTGCGCGGATGCGCCTACCGGCATGCCGAGCGCCGCAATGACTGCGGCTGCGACGGACAGCTTCCATCGTTTATCAAGAATCATGTGAGTTCCCCCTGGCATACGGCTCTGACCCTTCAGGTTGAAAAGTTAAAGCCTAAAATAAATCCGGATCGCCCGGTACGGCCCGCAATTTTCAGTGGGAATAGCGGTTGCCGCCCCGTTCGATTTACCAAGAATCGCGCGTTTACGGGCAAAAATATTGATTATTCCGCGCGAATTTTTGATATTTTCTCTCAAAATCTGGCAAATGCGGGGGCGAACTGTCGTGAAGAGCAGCCCGGCTCACAAAACCGAGCCAACGATCTCCTATCAGTTCGTGACGACCCTTTTCGACGCGGTTCGCGAACGTCCGGACGTCATCGCAGAAGGTCTCAGACGTTACGAACTGACGGAGCTGGACCCGAACACTGCGAAAGTGTCTCTCAGGCGCTATATCGAGGTTTTCGAGTGGCTGGCGCAGGCGCTCAACCGGCCCTGGCTGGGGCTGGAACTCTCGCAGCTCGGCGGACCGGAGATGCTCGGGGTCGTCAGCTACCTGTTCTTCGCCTCCAAGGACCTGGAGAGCGCGATCCGGAACTTCGGTGCCTACCTGCAGGCGCTGCAGGAGCACTCGAGATTCGCTATCGAGATCGAAGATGAATACGCGCACATCGACTACGGCATTCTCGACGACCGGATCACCCAGCGGCGCCAGGACAGCGAGTACTCGCTCGGCCACACCTGGCACCTCATGAAGCTGTTTTCCGACAACCAGTGCCAGTTGACGATGGTCGAATTCGAGCACGACCGGCCGTCGGCCGGCGACGGGCCTTACCGCCGCGTGTTCGGTGCGCCGGTGCTCTTCCGCCGCCGCGCGAACCGGCTGCATCTGCGGACGGAACAACTCAGCGTCCCCTCCCGCTCGGGCGATCCGAACCTGTACCCGATCCTGGAGGCACATGTACAGGAACTCATCGCGCGGTCCGTGCATGCAGACACTTTCGCCGACCAGGTGCGCTCGCAGCTGACGCATGAGGCGATCGGCCAGGGCGCCCGCGCCAAAGAGGTGGCCAGCATGCTCGGCATCTCCGTGGCGACGCTGCACCGCCGACTGGCTAATGAAGAGACAACGTTCAAAACGATCTCGGACGAGGCATCCAAATCGCTGGCTGCCCTGCTGATCGAGCAGAGGTCGTTACCGGTCGGTACCGTGGCGCAACGGCTTGGCTACTCGGAAACGGCGGCGCTCACGCGCGCATTCCACCGCTGGTTCGGGATGTCGCCGCGGGAATATCGCCGCTCGTTGGAAGACTAGCAGTCCCGTTTGTCGCCGCGCGCGCGCGACAGGCTCGTGCGGCCGTTGTCGTAGCGATAGGTATAGATGTTCTCGCCGCCGCGATACAGGCAGTGCACCTTGATTTCGTTACGACTCGGGTGCTTCTGGCCGTAGAGTTCGAGCTCATCGCCCACGCTGACCGATTCTTCCGAGAAACCGAAACGCCGGTTCCTCGCCGGCGGCGCGAGCAGCAGGTTCCATTCCGTGCCGTCGGCGTCGACGGCCAGCAGGCGATCGTGCGGGTTGCGCAGCACGAGTTCGGTCACCGTGACGGTCATCTCGAGCCGTTCCTTGTAACCCCCCCAGCCATGATGCGCGAGGGCGGCCGGCGCGAGGACGACCAGCGCTGTTAACAAGCTTGCGAAGTGTTTTTTCATCGGTCGATGTTGATGGTTACCGTGGCTGGTCCGTCGTCCTTGACGCCGTAGTACTCGAGCCGGAACTGATTGCTCGTGTAGGCCGGCCCGCGGGGAGAGTTCTCGTGCAGCTGGCGAATAATGCCGATATTGCCCAGTGAGAGCAGCTGGCCGGGAATAAGTTCCTTGCCGGATTCCTTTAGCTGGTCGCGCAGCCAGCGGATCACGGCGATCGGCTCGTACCAGCCCTGCAACGAGCCGCGCTGGATAAGCGTGTGGTTCTCGTCGAGCACCGCGAACTCGAGCGTGTTGAGCTTCTCCAGCCATTCTTCGGTCGCCTCGAGTGGTACCGGCTCGCCGGTGAACGACATACGCGTGCCCATGTTGGCGACGATCGTGCCGTTCACGGTGCGGGTGTCGGGATCGTAGTACGGGTCCGGGATCTCGGCGAACGGCACCAGGGCATCGAGACCGGCAAGGATCTCGAGGTCGGTCTCGGCGGTATTGATCGAGGCGCTGCCGACACGGAATGCGATGTCTGCCTCGAGGAAGCCGACCATCGTGTCCTCGACGCGGATCGCCGCGCCGTCCTCGCGCATCATCCCGGCAAGGATGTACGCGCGGATGCCGTCCGGCGGAAAAGTCGGGAAGGTCGGGCCCGCGTTGTGGCCGCCGGTCTTGTAGCCGACGACCTCGCCCATTACCGGCCGCATGATTTCGACCATCTCGTCCTGCCAGCGATAGGCCTCCTCGAGCGGCATCTGGTGATGGAAACCCTGCATCATGCGCAGGTTGACGAAGTCGTCTGCCATCTGCCGCAGTTCTTCGCGGATCATAGCGTCGCGAATCGTGACCGACTCGGCGTCGGGCGCGAACACCTGGCCATCCTCGAAAGCGATCTCTTTGAGATACATCGTGTTGGCGCGGCGGCCTCTCAGGCCCGTTGCCGTCACCTTCGCACCCACGGCCAGGACGTCGAGCGTAATGCCCTTTCGCTGCAGCGTGGTCTTCGCCGCGGTCTCGATGAGCCAGTAGACATCATTTCCGGACGGGTCGGTGTGCCTGATCAGGACGGAGGCGTGCGGGTTCTGGTAGCGGACCTGCTCGATGACGCCGTCGACGCTGATGATCTCGCGCGTGAAGTTGGCGACCGTCGAATGATGGGCGTGCGAGACGCTTGCAAGCAGCGACAAGCACAATCCATTTATGAAGTGTCTCAAGGTTGTTCCCCGGTCGGTGCTGCGTTCAGTTTCTCGAACCAGTCGTAGTCGGCATCCGTACACTCGTACAGCGGCAGTTCGTCTTCGCCGGTGCGGAAAAATTCGTAGTCGATGACGAACGGGACTTCGAACAGCGTTTCGTCGTAGTAGGTTTGCCGAAGCCGCAGAGTCTCCCCCTGGCGCCAGAGTTCCTCGATCGTGGTCGTCATCGCCGTCTGCGGCACGCCTTTCGACGTCCTGATGTAGCCGTCGTCGTGATTGCGCGTCTCGATGATCAAGCGCTCCCCCTCGTAGCGTCCGAAGGACGAGCCCATCTTCGCAAAGCGCACGCCGTCGACATTCTGCGTGCTGGGCGCCGACGGCATGACGCTCTCGTCGCCGAGCGGCACCTCGCGTCGCAGGTCATAGAATTCGTAGTCGATCAGCACCCGCTCGTCCTGCTGATCGAAGGCGATGCGCACGTTCGGATTCGCCCATACGCGGGAAGTGCTCGCCGGCTCGCAGTAAAGGCTGGGGTCGTCGACGAGCAGATCGTAGTCGGCCTGCAGGGCGAGCGCCTTTGCGGTCATCTGCAGTTCGCCCTCCTTCGCGAGACCCTTGAGCATCCAGATGCCGGACAGGTCCGGCTCAGCCAGGGCGGGAACGCAGAGACCGGCCAGCAGCAAACTGATCACCATCCTCTTCATGGCACCTGATTATAGAGACGGATCGACATTGCACAAAAAAGCCGCCGTCGGCAGCGGCCGGCGGCGGCTCACGTGTGTCGGCAAATCGCCTCAGACCGCGACGAGTTTCGCCTGCGAATCCTCTGCTGTCCGCTTGGTCGCCTCCGGCGGCACTTGCCAGTTTGCCGGCATGTGACTGAAGTCGAAGAAGGGCTGCTCGTCGCCTTCGTCGATCGCGTCCTGGACCTGCTTGTAGAATTCGCCGCCGGCCTTGTTGGAGAACGTGATCTCGACGTCCTTCGCCTCTGCGTCGGTCTCCGGCCGCTGGCAATACTCGGGGAAGGTCGCCTCGCCGGCATGGCCGGACGCGTAGCCCTTCGCGAACATCTGCTTGAGGATGCCGAAGCCGTCGTTCTGCACCAGGACGTTGCCGCGCGGGTGACCGCCCAGCGATTTCATGTGCTCGATGAATGCGTCGAGGTTGTAGGTGTCGTAAGCGACGTGCTGGCAGGAATGGTCGCCGTGCTTCTCGACGAAGCTCGTAACCTGCGACTTCTCGGCCCGATCGATGCCTTCGATCAGCGCGATGCCGAAGTTGCCGAAGTCGATGCACCAGATCTTCATGCTGCTGTTCGGGTCGCCGGGACGCGCGTCGTCGATGCGCTTGATCAGGGTGCCCCCCTCCACTTCGATGTGGAACCAGGCCCACTTCTCGATGTGTCCTTTTTCCACCGCGTAGGCGACGTGATCGATTTTCTTCAGATGCGACATTGTTTCCTCCAGTCGAATCAATGGCGTTCAGGATGAGGACCCCAGTGTAGTGAACAGGCTGCGCAGGGTGCGCGCGAAATCAAGGGCAACAGGACATAATTGCGCAGTTTTTTCTGCTAAAATTTCATTTTTACGCAGTATTCGATACCTATGGACAGATATGACGCTGGCATCCTGTCAGAACTCCAGAGGGATGGCCGTATCAGCTGGTCGCGCCTCGCAGAAACGATCAACCTGTCGCCGAGCGCCTGCCAGCGCCGGGTGGAGTCGCTGATCGAGCGCGGCATCATCGAGAACTTCACGGTCAACCTGAACGAGGACGCGCTCGGCCATCACGTGAAGGCGTTCGTTGCGGTCAACATCGACCGGCAGAACACGAAACTGGCGCAGGACTTTCGCCGTCGTGTCCGCGAGCACCCGCAGGTGCAGGCTTGTCACATGATCTCGGGGACGATCGATTTCATGCTCGAAGTCGTCGCAGACGACCTCGATGCGTTCGGCAATTTCATCGACGGCGAATTGCTGTCGATGCCGGCCGTGAAAGACGCATCCTCGTCGATCGTGCTGAAAGTCGTAAAACCGAAAGAGACGATGATCAGCTGATCAGCTTCGAAGTCCGTGCGCTATGGCAAGGAGCTATCGAGCATCGCCAGCGTAGACGCTGACGGCTGCGGGCCGCCGTTATAGAGAAGCAACCAGGATCGATCGTCTGCTATTGCGGCTCTGAGGTTCCGGCGATCCTGTCAAGCAAGGCGGTTACTTCTTGTGCACGTTCCTTCGTCTGCTGGTGCCACCAGAAGTAGGCCCGTTGCATTTCGCGCAGCTGGTGGGCTGCGCTTTCGAAATCTCTGTCGATTAACATTGAGTCGAGATCGAATTCACTCACGCTCTGCATGCTCCCTTGCCCGAGGTCAATCAGGTTATAGGGAACTTCGTAAGTAAAGTGCCTTGTAAAGGCCTGTATATGGGCGCTCTGGTGCATGCGAATTTGCGAAAAGACATCAGCCGTTCCCTGAACCGTGTTGTCATAAGAGACCAGGGCCTTGCGAAGCGCCTCGTCCTTGATTAAAGACAATTGTCCGCTCGAAAGAATTTCAACGTATGTCGCCGATCGGTCTAATGCATTTATGTGTGTATAGGAATACTTGAGGCCCTCGCTAAATTTCTCCGGCTGAGCATCGGCCAGTTCGCCGCGATCGAGCACTTCAATGATCAACTGCAGCCCATCGAGATATCGTTTGTGGTTGCGAAGAGCATTGTCGGCCGCAGCTGCGATATCCTCGAAATCGAGCTGAAGACGCTCAATAATGAGGGCTTCGGCCTTCTTTTCTGCCTGCGCATCGTTCCAGCCCGATACCTGTATACCGATAAATACACCGGCGACGACAATGACGAAATCAAGTCCGACGGCAAACCAATTTTGGTTTCTAACGTGTTCGGTGATGCGCCTCAGAAGCATGCACGCGCCCTTACATCGTCTCCGCCAGCACCATTAGCGCGAATACCGTTCCGGTATGTGTCAGAAAATTGGATGTGTCGTATTCGTTGCGCAGCGAATTCGTAAACCACTTGCCGTCGGCCTGCTGATTGCGCTGCAACCAGGCGAGGCCCTTCTGCATCTGCTCGTGCGAGGCCGGCACGCCACCTTGTAACAAGGCATACATGACGAAACCGGTGCCGTATCCATCGCCGTTTGGATCAACCATGACCGGGGGGTACTCGCGTTCGACCAGCTCGGGGTCGAGGTGACTGTACCCGCCGGTTTCCGGCGCCCGCTGCCGCCAACGGCCGAGATCGCCTGACGCCCAGCCTCCGCTGGCCTTCTGCAAGCGAAGCAGTTCGTCGATCCAGCGTTCGCGCTCCTCGGCGGACACCAGGTCCGCAAAGTATTTACCGGCCCACAGCATCATCGCGCGATGATGGACTTCCTCGGCTTCGTGACTTTGCAGGTAAGCAAGCATCCGACTTATGCCGGTGCGCGCCGGCTCGGTATTCGTGTAACTCTCCGGCGCCATCCCCATGGCAATCGTCAACAAGGTCACACCGTAATGATCGTCCTGCTCGAAAGGCGGCCACTCGCATTTGAGCCAGTCCGCCCAGTGGCCTTCCTCGCTCTGCAGCGCCCAGGCCTCATCCAGCGCATCGCGGGTCGCGGGACGCAAATCGCCGTCCATCTGCATATTGTTGATCGTCAGGAACGCAGCGGGCGCAACGACGATCTCGGTCCTCGGCAGGCCGTCCTTTTCCCAGGAATCGATCCAGCCTTCGGCGAAGGTGCGAACTTCCGCGGCCGCGGGCCGGTCCTTGAATATTTTCGGCGGCGCCATCAGGTAGTGACCGTTCGTATGGCAGGTGACGCAGTCGTGCTTCACGCCCCATTTGACGGCAACGCCGTCGACAAATTGCGCTGCACGTTCGATATCGAACTCGGCGAACGGGTCATCGGCGCTGTATTCTGCGTAAGGCGCCGAGTAGTCGGCTACTGCGGCGGCGCCAGCGGCGTCATGCGCATTTTCGGGCTCTGCGGACATGCACACCGAGTGCAGCACTACCGCAATGATCATCGTAACTGATCGCATAACGATCTCCTCGCTGTTCCACCCTTGGCGTCGCCTGCAGGACAGGCTTACGCCAGTGTCATCCAAACTGGCTTGTGCCGGTCCCGGGGCTGCCGATTGCATTTCATGATTGCGGCTTTGAACAAACGCTTCGGGTCCGCCGCAATTTTTCGTGATTCTAACAGTTCGGGGGCCGCTTACGATCAGTTGCGGTCACTGGAATCGTTCAATTACCGAGCGGCGCACGATCGCCTGGATAGCCCTGCTGGTCCACGAGGTAGGGGAACGCCGCCTCCAGGTGCTCACGCATATGCGGATTCAGATTTTTCGAGATGCCGGGCCATAGCATCATCGCTTGATAGCCAGGCTCGAAGGCCTCGCCCCAGCCGAGCCGATCCATCGCGTCTTGGTCGAGCAAACCCTCTTCTACCTGCAGAAGTATGGTCTCGTAACTACGAAGCGAAGCAATCCAGACGTAGGTAAGCTGAGCCTTTTCCAGTTCAGTCAATTCATGCCAGTTGTCCTCATTGGTCATATAAAGACGGCTGAGCGCCGGGTCCTGAGCCAGTGCGAGCCACTGGTTTGACAAATGCGAGCCGTGCTCCTGGTACGCGGCGGCTCTGCTCGCAATCGTGTTTTGCCGAACTTCGAGGCCGACAAAAACCAGCGATACCGCCACTGCAACGAGGCCGAGCACTTCAATCAGGTTGAATGTTCTTGACTCGTTCCACCGTCCCATCCGGCCCTGCTCCATAAGATCACGAACGAAATACCGAGCGGCTGCATTACGTCGATTGCGGCCTCTCGCAAGTCTAGCAGCCCGCGGCTTTATTCGTCCGCAAGCGAGCCGCGGGTTTAGCGGGTGCCTGCAGGCCGACTGGATATTGCAGCCATCGTTGCGAGCGTGCTACAACCGTCCAATGACTTTCACGGGGCCGCGCGCACTCCTCGCTACGCTGCTTGTCGCCGCAGTGTGCAGCAGTGCGGCCTACGGCCAGGACGACGGCCAGTGGACGCGTCCCGGCAAGGACTTTGGCGCCACCCGTTACAGCGAACTCACCGAGATTACGGCCGATAACGTCGCGCAGTTACGTCCAACCTGGACTTTCTCGACCGGCGTGCTGGGCGGGCACGAGGGCCAGCCGCTCGTGGTCGGCGACACCATGTATGTCGTCACCCCCTATCCGAACGTGCTTTACGCATTTGACCTCAGCGAAGAAGACTACCCGCTGCGCTACAAGTATCGACCGGACGTGAACCCTGCCTCGGTCGGCGTGGCCTGTTGCGACGCCGTCAATCGCGGCGCGGTCTACGCCGACGGGAAGATCGTCTACAACCTGCTTGACGGTCGCACCGTTGCTGTGGACGCCATGTCGGGCGAGGAGCTGTGGAAGACGAAGGTTGCGGACCTCACCGCCGGTGAAACCATCACGATGGCGCCGCTCGTCGTCGACGATCGCGTGCTGGTCGGGCCGTCGGGTGGCGAATACGGTATCCACGGCTGGTTCAAGGCGCTCGACCTCGAGACCGGGGACATCGTCTGGACGGCCAGGAACATGGGGCCGGACAGCGAGGTGCTTGCAAACCCGGAGACGTTCAAGCCGTTCTACGACAGCGGCAGCGAACTCGCGCTCAATAGCTGGTCCGGCGACTCGTGGCAGCGCGGCGGCGCTCCGGTCTGGGGCTGGCTGTCGTACGACCCGGAGCTCGACCTGGTGTATTACGGCACGGGCAATCCCGGTCCCTACAACGCCGAGCAACGAGGTGGGGACAACAAGTGGAGTTCGAGCGTCCTGGCGCGTCGACCCGGGAATGGCGAGCTGGTGTGGGCATACCAGTTCACACCGAATGACAACTGGGACTATGACGCCAACGCGGAAAACATCCTTACCGAGTTAACGATCGACGGCCGGAGCCGCAAGGTGCTGGTGCACTTCGACAAGAATGGTTTCGCTTACACGCTCGACCGGGCCACGGGCGAGCTGCTGGTTGCGGAAGCTTACGTGCATGTCAATTGGGCGACGCGCATCGACCTCGAATCCGGCCGCCCGGAGGTGAATCCGGACAAGCTCACCGGCAAGTCGCACGGCTACGTGGAAAACATCTGTCCGAACCTCGAGGGCGGCAAAAGCCCTGCATCGCCAGCGTCATTTTCGCCGCAAACCGGACTCTTCTACGTGCCCACGAACAACCTGTGCATGGACTGGCAGTCGGAGGATGCTGCCTATATTCGCGGCACGCCATACGTCAGCGCCAGCGTCCCGTATCACGCGGGGCCGGGTGGACATCTCGGTGCCTTCATCGCCTGGGATGCAGCGACCGGCGAGCGCGTTTGGGAGATCAAGGAAAAATTCCCGGTGTGGAGCGGTAGCGTCGTCACCGCCGGCGACGTCAGTTTCTACGGCACGCTCGACGGCTGGCTCAAGGCCGCCAATGCCCGCACCGGCGAATTGCTCTGGAAATTCAAAGTCGGCTCCGGCGTGGTCGGCGCCCCGATCACCTACCGCGGACCGGATGGCAAGCAGTACGTCGCCGTTTACGCCGGCATAGGCGGAGACTGGTTCCTGATCGCGGGCGACATACGCTCAGACGACCCGGCCGACATCCGGCCGCCGTCGGATTTCGCGCCCGACCTGGCGCGCTATACGAGCCGGGGAGGAATGCTGTGGATCTTCGCCCTGTAAAGCTGGCGGCGGCGGTCTTGCCCGTACTTGTCGCCTGCGGCGGCCCGGAGCCTGCCGAATCGGAGACCGTGGAGCCAGCGCGACATGCGCCGCTCGCCGTGCGCTACGATCAATGGGGCGCGGCCGGCGCCCTCGCGCCCCCGGCCGAAGATCTCGTCAATCCTTTCAGCGGCGATCCGAACGCGTCTCAGCAGGGCGAGGTGCTTTTCGGAGCGATGAACTGCGACGGCTGTCATGGCGGCGGCGCAGTCGGTTTTGTCGGGCCGAGCCTGGTCGACGGGCGCTGGCGCTACGGCGGCGAAGACGGGGCGTTGTTCCATTCGGTCTTCTACGGGCGGGCAAAGGGCATGCCCGCATACGGCGGCATACTGTCCGACAACACGATCTGGCAACTGGTGAGCTACATGCAGTCGCAGCCGGTTCCCGACGTCGTGCCGACCGTCGCATGGCGTTAGCCCAATAAGCAGAGCCCCGACCCGGGACGAGCGCACTTTATCGCCACACGCAGGCGTCGATAGGAACTGCTCACAAGCGTCCTGCTGCGCGGAAAACGCTGCTTTGTAAAAACCTCGACATCGTTGTCGGCAGAATTCCCTGCAGCAGCAAACTCTGCATTCAAACGCCTTTGCGTTCCGGGACGATTGCCCTCGGCATGGGAGCAATCAAGCAGCGGTGTGGCTGATGCTGATCAGCTTTCCAGCAGTGTGTCAATGACCGTCTCAATCTTGGCTACGTCTGCCCACGTAGACTTGAACACTATCGTTCCATCCGCATCAATCACATAAGCAGGGTTCGGCAACCAATCGTACGATCTCAATACGGAACTCTCGTAACTGTCAACGGCCACACTTATGTCTGTGTATTCACTGAACAATTTCGCATAGGCCATTTTCTCTTCGAAATTGGCGGGGTGGGAATAATCCCTGTAGCCACGCTCTCCTGGATGCTGTTCAATCGAATACACCATGACAAACTTCACGTCATCTTGACTGTATTTTTTTTCCAGTTTCGTCCATGCGTCGCGTTGCATCGTGGCGGGCGGACAAGTCAGGGCGACGAACATGAAAACGACTGGCTTTCCCAAGTGCTCTGACAGCCTGAATGTCTCGCCGCTTGTAGTCGGCAACTCAAAATCAACGGCTTTCGAACCGATCGGCGCGTTCCTGTCGAAATTCACGGTAACGTTTCGATAGTGATCATCGAGACGTTCATCGCCAATATCACCGCTGCCTTCAGTGTCATCGGCAAACAGAAACGCAATATCCTTCATCGCCATGCGAGCGGCATAGGCAAAATCCACTTTGGAAAGAATCGATCCCATTTCCTGCATGCTGTAGCCGGCGGGGTGCAATGTCTGATAACCATTGAACAGCACTTGTCCGTCCTGGACTTGCGGCGTTGAATCCCAAACAGGTGTCCACCATTGGTCCCAGACGAAGGGGAGTATGATTATTGGGGCAGCAATAACAGAAAAAACAACAATCGCGATTGCTCTTTTAGCCTTTTTACTTATCCTGATCATAATTTAGTCATGCTTGGACAATTTAGTATCTGCCATAGAATGCCGACGGATCACGCAGCGTCTGCTTTTTTCCAAATGATCGCCAACGTCGCATAGAAAAACATCCCTCCAAACAACAGGCCCCAGATAAAGCCTCCAGCAAGCGCCGCCGACCCCGGCTCCCATAATTGAAGACTGCTTCCTGCGAGCGTCGATAAGTGAATGGCAAGTCCGCCAATGAGGAGCAGCCAGGTCGTCTTCGGCATAGCAAGCTGGACATTGCGAACAACGATTCGCCGAATGAACGATGCGCATAAGAATAGGGCGAATAATGACCAACCAATCGTGAGAAGTCGCCACATCCGAGCTTCTGCAATCGCACTATCAACAAACGCTTTCGGTAAGAGCGCGAAAGTCATAATCCCAAAACACACAATTAACAGCATCCGAATCCGAAATCGCTCTTGATCTGACCAGGTCACCTGCCTTCTCTGAAAGGCCGTCAGCAGGCCGGTGAATCCGGCTAGCGCTATCGCTAATTCAGCGAAAGTGGTGAGGGACTCAGAAATTTCCATAAGTTATTCTTACGTCCGCTTGGGATCAAAGTAGCCTCTTAGCAGTTTAGCAGTCCAGGGGCCGCTTTCGGCCATAAGCCGTCGTCGCCGTTGATTCGGTGCTCGCATTTCGATAGCGAAGGATGCGGCCCGGCGCCACCAAGGTCCGAGGATGACATATAGTCGCCGTCCGGTAAGAATAGCCACCGACCCCAGGACCGTCAGTCACTAATAAAAGGTCCGAAGAAACCTTCGCGCTCCATCGTTGGGGGCTGCAAGGCATCGAACATTGGCCTTTCCCCCCTCTTTTCTTACAGTCACCCTCTAAGCTACAGCTTAGAGCGGCAAGGTCTCAAACTCGGGCAAAAAGGCTGATCACCCACAAGATCGACGCGACATAGACAAGCCAAACTTTCCTGGTCGTCGCTATGACGACCAAAAGAACAACGGTAATAACTCTCACTACATTGAGTGCAGGCGTTGAGCCGACGTTCGAAAATAAATGGCTGCCAATGTACAAAGCCATCAGCCCAAATACGATAGGAATTCGTTTTTTGAAATATTTTTCTGTTTCTTTATTTTCAGTTTCGGGCGTGAGAGCGGCAACGGTAATTAGAAAGAGCATCGGCTGTGATAGGTATAACCAATACTGGAAATAGCCGATGCCTGCGAGCTGCTGAGTTACCCCCAGATAAATAAAGACGTTCCAGATCGCGATCTCTGTGAAGATCAGAGTGACAAGAAAGTAGGGCAGATAAAAGTAATCCTTTTCAAAAAAACGTCGCCATTGTCCAAGTAGGTCCGCCAGAGCGAGCCCGTAAATCAATAGCGGAATGAATGCGAGGTATTCTGAAGGCTGCATGATTCTTTTTTATCCTGAGAGCAGCGAGCAAGGAGGTTTCGCTATTAGCGGCGAACGCAAGTGACGAATGAGAGGTCTAAATTGTGCCGGTTTCTACACAAAATGTCCTGCCACAGGCCTGAGGTCAAGACAGTAGTCAGGTATGACCGATACTCGGACACCGAAAACCATTGCGATCGGCGCCTATTCTCGCCAGTCCACAAAATTCATCCCTGCTCCAGCGTAGTGATTTGACAATGTCCGCTTCGGGTCATAAGTGACCACTCAAAGCCAGACTAATTCTCGCTGTTTAGTGATCAGTTTCAGGGGTATAGCGGACGCTCGCCGCTCCCGGCTCCGCGTCAGGCAGCCCGGTGGCCGGCATACCCTGCAACCGGACGGTCACATGCTAATATTTTGCGCATTGGGAACAAGCGCATCGAAGTTGATGATGTGCTTGCCAGTGGACGATGAGAGGTTTGTTCCAGCCTGTTGCAGATGCTGGCGCGTGGGAGTCTTTTGAATGTCTGAGCCCCGGGATATTTCATGGAAGCGATTGTCGGCGGAAGTCGCGGCAATCGTGTTCAGTATTCTCCTCGCTTTCTGGATCGACGCCTGGTGGGATGAGCGCAAAGAACTGCTGGAAGAGCGCGAGATTCTGGTCGGCCTGCAAGTGGAGTTCGTCGATCTTCGAGACCGGCTCGACACCTGGGCGCAAGTTAATAGAACGGGAATGCAGTTCGTTGACCGTTTCCTGTCTGACGCTGTCGCCGAGATGGACCTGCGCGCGATAGAAACCGCTTTTGCCTATGCATTCTTTGTGAACGTGCTCGATCAGGGCGGCGCGCTGGACGCCCTCCTCGCGTCCGGACGTCTCGAGCGAATCAGCGACCGGGACATCCGTGCCCGGCTGAGCAAATGGCCCGATTGGCTGGAAGACATCCACACGAATGACCTGTCCATCCGTAACTTCGCGCAGACGAGGCTGGGGCCGTTTCTCGCGAAGTATGGTTTTCCGCGAACCACCTGCGCCGAGCCCGAACTGCTCATGGTCTGCGCGGAGGCCGGTCCCGTGCCGCCCGAATACCTGCAGCTGGCCGGGAACCTCGAATTCAGAGCGCTACTCATCACGCGGCGCGCCTTGATGCGCAGCACGGCGATCGATCACGAGAACGCGCTTCACGAGGCGAACCAGATCCTGGCGATGCTCAAAGATCGGCTCGCCGAACTGGACAATTGACGCTATCGACAAGAATCTTCCGCCGTGGCCGGTCACCTGGATCACTCGATAGAACATGACACCCATCCGGGTCTGCCCGCCATTACCCCGAACTGATTTCGTCGGCGGTTTGATTTACCCTGCGCCTCATTGTGGAAACGGCGCATCCTTCAATGTGGCAGGTATGGATAGACCGGGGCGGCACGTTCACCGATGTGGTCGCCCGGCGCCCTGACGGCCGACTGGTCTGCCACAAGCTGTTGTCCGAGAACCCCGAACGATACCGGGATGCCGCCGTCCAGGGCATACGCGACCTCCTTGGACTCGCGCCCGGCGCGGCGATCCCGCCGGCGACGATCGAGCACGTCAAAATGGGCACCACGGTCGCAACCAACGCCCTCCTCGAGCGAACCGGTGACCGCACGGCATTTGTCACCAACAAGGGATTCGCGGACGCGCTGCGGATCGGCTACCAGAGCCGTCCGAGGATCTTCGACCTGCATATCGTCCTGCCGTCGATGCTGTACGAGCAGGTCATCGAGGTTGACGCACGCGTCGACGTCGCTGGCGAGGTGCTCAGCGAACTGGACGAGAGCGAAGTGCGGCCTGCGCTCGTCGCGGCCTATGACTCGGGCGTCCGGTCCGTCGCCATCGCGTTGATGCATGGCTACCGCCATCGGCAGCATGAAACGCGACTTGGCGCGCTTTGCAGAGACATCGGCTTTACCCAGGTCTCGCTGAGCCACGAGGCGAGCCCGCTGATCAAGCTCGTTGCGCGCGGCGACACGACGGTGGTCGATGCCTACCTGTCGCCGATCCTGCGGCGCTATGTCGACCGGGTCGCCGACGAAATCGGCATCGGCACGGAAGCCGGCCCGCAGCTCATGTTCATGCAGTCGAGCGGCGGGCTGACCGACGCCCGCCTCTTCCAGGGCAAGGACGCCATCCTGTCAGGTCCGGCGGGCGGCGTCGTGGGCATGGCGCGGACGGCATCGAGCTGTGGATACGAGAAGCTGATCGGCTTCGACATGGGCGGCACCTCCACGGACGTCGCCCATTACGACGGCGAGTTCGAGCGCAGTTTCGAAACGCTCGTCGCCGGCGTCCGCATGCGTGCGCCGATGATGCACATTCACACCGTGGCCGCCGGCGGCGGCTCGATCCTGCAGTTCGACGGCTCGCGCTTCCGGGTCGGGCCCGAGTCGGCCGGCGCCAACCCGGGGCCCGCGTGCTACCGGCGGGGCGGCCCGCTGGCGGTTACCGACTGCAACGTGATGCTCGGCAAGATCCAGCCGGATTACTTCCCGAAGATCTTCGGGCCCGGCGCAAACCAACCCCTCGACGCAGACGCGGTGCGATCGGGTTTCGAGCAGCTCGCGGCGGCGGTCCGCACTGCAACCGGCAAGGAATCGCGGGCGGAAGAGATCGCCGAGGGCTTCCTGCGCATCGCCGTCGAGAACATGGCGAACGCGATCAAGAAGATCTCCGTGCAGCGCGGCTACGACGTCACCGAGTACACGCTCAACTGTTTCGGCGGCGCCGGCGGCCAGCACGCCTGCCTGGTCGCCGATGCCCTGGGCATCAAGCGCATATTCCTCCACCCGTTTGCCGGTGTGTTGTCCGCCTACGGCATGGGACTCGCCGAGATTCGCGACCTGCGCGAGGCGCAGCTCGGCATCGAATTCGATGCAGACACCGCAGAGTCCTTGCTTGCCGGGCACTGGCAACCGCTGGCCGACGAAGCTGCCCTCAAGGTCGTCGAGCAGGGTGTGTCGCGCGAGCGCATCGATATCATCGCGAAGGCGCACCTGCGTTACGAGGGCACGGACACGAGCCTGCTCATCGATATTGCGCCCGGCGCGCAGATGCTGGCGGAATTCGAGGCGCTGCATCGCCAGCGGTTCGGGTTCGTCGCCGAGAATCGCGGGCTCGTCATCGAAGCGGTATCGGTCGAAGCCGTCGGCCGCTCCGACGTGGACATCGAGCCGCCAAAAGACGCATCGCACGCCGGCGGGCAGCCTGCGCCGGTGGAAACCGTCGACATGTATTCCGGCGGCGCGTGGCACGAGGCTGCCTTGTTCGACAGGGAATCGCTCGTCGCCGGGCAACGCGTGCCGGGGCCGGCCATCATCATCGAGCCAACCGCAACGACGGTCGTCGAATCCGGCTGGCGGGGCGAGATCAACGACCGCGGCCACCTGGTCCTGGAACGCTACGTCGAACGCGAGACGACGGAAGCGATCGGCACCCATGTCGACCCCGTGATGCTCGAGGTGTTCAACAACCTGTTCATGTCGATCGCCGAACAGATGGGCGCGACGCTGCAGAACACGGCCTACTCCGTGAACATCAAGGAACGCCTGGATTTCTCCTGCGCCCTGTTCAACGCCGAGGGCGACCTGATCGCGAATGCGCCGCACATCCCGGTGCACCTCGGCTCGATGGGCGAAACGGTCAAGACGGTGGTCGAGGCCAATGCGGGGAAGATCAGGCCCGGCAACGTCTATGCGGTGAACGCGCCCTACCACGGCGGCACGCACCTGCCGGACGTCACGGTCGTCACGCCGGCATTCGACGCGGCCGGCGAGCACATCCTGTTTTTCGTGGCGTCGCGCGGCCACCACGCCGACATCGGCGGCCGCACGCCCGGCTCTGCGCCGCCCGACAGCACGCACATCGAGGAAGAAGGCGTGCTGATCGACAATTTCCTGATGGTCGAGCGCGGCAAGCTCCGCGAGAAGGCGCTGCGCGAACTGCTGGGCTCCGGCAAATATCCCTGCCGCAACGTCGAGCAGAACATCGCCGACCTGTCGGCGCAGATCGCCGCCAACGAAACCGGCGTCGCCGAGCTTAAGAAACTCGTCGCGCATTACGGCATCGACACCGTGCACGCCTACATGCGCCACGTGCAGGACAATGCCGAGGAGTCGGTGCGCCGTGTCATCGATGTGCTGTCCGACAGCGAGTTCGAAGATGAACTCGACGACGGCAGCGTTATCCGTATCAAGGTGTCGGTCGACAAAGACCGGCGTTCGGCGAGCATCGATTTCACCGGCACCTCCGCGCAACATCCCCGCAACTACAACGCGCCTGCCGCGGTCACCAGGGCCGCAGTCCTGTATGCATTCCGCTGCCTCGTCGACGACGAGATCCCATTGAATGACGGCTGCATGAAGCCGATCGAGCTGATCATCCCGGAAAAATCGATGCTCGACCCCGAATACCCGGCGGCGGTCATGGCCGGCAACGTCGAGGTCTCGCAGGCGGTGACCAATGCCCTGCTCGGCGCCCTCGGTGCGATGGCGGCGTCGCAGGGGACGATGAACAATTTCCTGTACGGCAACGACACCTACCAGAATTACGAGACCATCTGCGGCGGCACCGGCGCCGGCCCGGACTTCGACGGCACGAGCGCCGTGCAAAGTCACATGACCAATACGCGGATGACCGATCCTGAGGTTCTGGAACTGCGCTTCCCGCTCATCAACGAGGAGTTCTCGATCCGCCGCGGCTCCGGCGGCAATGGTCGTCACAACGGCGGCGACGGCGCGATCCGGAAGCTGCGATTCCTCGAGCCCATGACGGCGACCGTGCTGACCTCGCACAGAGAGGTTCCGCCATTCGGTCTCGACGGCGGTGAACCCGGGGCTTGCGGCCGGAATTACGTGCTGCGCGCCGACGGCACCGAGGTGCCGTTGCGGGGAAATGACGAGATCGAGCTCGAGGCCGGCGACCTGTTCGTGATCGAAACGCCGGGCGGCGGCGGCTTCGGCCGTGACAGCAGCGGATAAACTCGGTCAGATACTGCGCGGCACCTCCCGGCGCTTCTATACTCAATTGACAGGGTAGCGTGCCAACAATCAGAACCGACAGGGGGAAGCATGGCAAAGCGTAACGACCCGGACGGCCTCAGGCTGCCTATCAAGATCGATACCACATCAAACGGCGAGTTCGAGCCGATTCCACTGTCGAAAGCGAATGAGGCCGCCAACCGGCTGGCGCTCGAGCAGTCGACGAGGAATGCGCGCCGCACCAACCTCGACCGGCGCAGTTTCCTGATCTCCTCCTGCGGCGCAGCGAGCACACTGCTCGCGTTCAACGAGGTTAACGCACAGGCCGGCAAGACCGGCGGCAACTTCTCCGTTTCAGCGGAAGCGGCGCTTGACCCGGCGGCCGCGATGGAAGAACTCGAGGGCAAGGAATTCATCTTCGACGTGCAGGGCCACTTCGTCGATCCGAACGGCAAGTGGATCCGTGAAAATCCAGGCGCTGGCCAGGGTTTCTTCTTCGCCCCGAAGTCGGGGTGCGAGCTCTATGACGAAGACGTCGACAACAGCCATCTCGCCTGCCTGGGCCCTGAGGAATTCGTAAAGGACGTATTCCTCGACAGTGACACCGACATGATGGTGCTCTCATTCGTGCCGTCGAGTCGCGAGTCCGAGCCGCTGACCATCGAAGAGGCCGACGCGACACGACGAATCGTCGAGGAACTGGAAGGCGAGCAACGGCTGATGCTGCACGGCCGGGTCAACCCGAACCAGGAGGGCGACCTCGAAGCGATGGACGAGCTGAAGGAGCGCTGGGACATTTGCGGATGGAAGACCTACACCCAGTTCGGCCCGGGCGGCAAGGGATTCTTCCTGTCGGACGAAGACACCGGCATCCCGTTCATCGAGAAAGCGAGATCGCTGGGCGTCAACATTATCTGTATCCACAAAGGACTGCCCTTCGGGCCGCAGTCTTACGAGCACAGCCAGTGCCACGACATCGGCGTCGTCGCCAGGATGTATCCCGATGTCGACTTCCTGATCTACCACTCCGGCTTCGTGGCCGAGAAACCGGAAGGGCCATACGAAGGAGAAGGATCTGGCGATGGCATCGATACGTTGATCAAATCGATTATCGATAATGACGTTGCACCAAACAGCAACGTGTACGCCGAACTCGGCAGCACCTGGCGGTTCCTGATGCGTGATCCGGACAATGCCGCCCACTCGCTGGGCAAGTTGCTCAAGTACTGCGGTGAGGACAACGTACTTTGGGGAACCGATTCGATCTGGTACGGCTCGCCGCAGGACCAGATCCAGGCGTTCCGGACGTTCCAGATCTCGAATGAATTCCAGGAGCGGTTCGGCTACCCGGCCATGACGCCCGAGCTGCGGGCGAAGATCTTCGGCCTCAATGCGCTGAAGCCCTACAGGATCGGGCTCGACGAAGCGAAACTAAGGGCAAGCAACGACGTCGTCGAGCGGCGCAAGGAAAACTACCGCAACGACCCGAACCCGAATTTCCTGACCTATGGGCCGAAGACCCGGCGCGAGTTCCTGAATCTCCAGAAATGGGCCGGTGACGCCGCCGTATGACGAACAACCTTCGTAGGCCGATTCTCGCCCCTTCGGGGCGCCGGGCAAGCCGGCGTCCAAAACGCTGGCGCGTTTTGTGAACCACCTGCGGCGGTTCCGATTCGCCTCGCCGCACAAGGCAAAGAAAAAGGGCGCCCTTGCGGCGCCCTTTTTCTTTGCTGGTGGTGATGGGTACTATCCAACCCGACGCGTATCTACTTGATAAATATAGCCTTTCTTCCTCGTCGCTTAGCCAGTTGCCCCCAGAGTTGCCCCGTGTGAACGCGGCTGTAGCAGGACGATATCGGACACCTGCGAACGATTCGACATGACCTCGGATTTCAGCGAATCTCTTCGCATGTTTCGGTACCTGCGACGACAGTTATTGGAAGGAAATGCGCAGAATCGCGCAGTCAGGCTAAGCAACCGAGCCTCCGAGGAACTCGAGGCGATTCACCAAGCATGTTTCCGACATAACAAAACAATATGATGCCCGATACGACACGGATGAGACGACCCAAGTGTCCATTTCTGCACTAAAGATCGATTATCGCACTTAAGTTTTCCGAAAGTCGCCAATCTCCGTTCCGAAAGGCTCCCGGCTTTCGCAATCAGAAAGTTGTATATCGCCAGCCGGAGGGAGACTGTGAATGCCGCTCACGCATCCGAGAGTGAAGTGCGGCACGGCGATCGGCTAGCCAGTCTTCTTTTGACACATCCGTCGGCTGACCTCGATTCTTACGACGTTCCATTTCTGCGTCCCGATATGCTTCGAATTCTTCGTAAGCCTCGATCTGATGTTGCAAATCGAGAAGCACCAGGCTTATGGCAATAGCGTCGTCAATAAGCCCCAAAACAGGCACATCATCGGCCACGATGTCACTTGGTTCAACAAAATATGCGAGCATGTCCTCCACACGTTTACGTTCTTCTTCGGGTATTTGCCATGTTTCGTCTTCGAGCATGTTAAGAACCCGGTCCAATCCAGCAACTTGTCGAAGGACAAACTCTGGAGAATTTGCGGCGAGTCCACGATTAACGAGAGCTCGTACAGAGTCTATTAGTTCTTGTTGATCAACCTCTTTCGTACTGTAACGTGCTTCTTCAAACCTGTTTCTAAAGTACTGGAGGTCGGGCTCAGTCAGTTCAAAATTGATTTCAATGTTCATGGCCGTCAACTAGTTGATGGGTGTTCTTCTAAGTGAATGTGAACATGAGGCTCTCGATCGGTCCTCTTCTCAGCATCGAGTGGCACAGATAGTGAGTAACCTACAACCTGTACGTCGCATACAAGTCAAATGCCATGACTAAAAGCGAATTATTGCCCAGAATTGCAGATACTCGCCCTTGAGTCGGCAAAATCTGTCGGCGGGCTTACTCAATATCCTCGTTAGCTGTGCCAATGTCGTGCTGACAGCGACACCACGTGCAATTACAGTCATCCCGCACATGCTCGTGATTATGAAGTCCCTTCTGCGGATATCGTGCGGCTAACATCATCTTCCACCGCGCAGGTGCGTAGATACGATGCAAAATCTGCCGTGGGTTGCGGCCAGCGACTGCGTATTTCAATGTCCAGCGCCTGCCGCGATCCCCAAGGAACTCGAAAAGACGTCTGTTGAACAAACTGGCCCTGTTCGATTCGCCCAGGCGCTTGCGCCACGAGTGAGCGTAGTCAGCTCCACCGGCTGCACTCTGGCCGGCAAGAAATCCAGAAGTGAGCGCGTAGCGCAGTCCAAATCCAAATAACGCATCCTGGAATCCGGCTGTTTCACCGACGTAATACCGATCATTGATGACCGTGCGTTCGACTCTGTCAAAATTGCCGCTGCCCCCGAAGCGCCTGGCCACGTGCCACCGTAAGCCTGCTTCCCGCTGAAAGAAGTCGACAGTCGCATCCAGATACATTCGCTCATTATGAAAATCTCGAAACAGGCAGGTCGCGACCGTACCTCGACCCTGGTCAATCAGCAGGTAACTGTATCCTCCCGGTGCCAATGCATCGGACACAGCGGCGTAACAACCATTGGCCATGTCTGTTTCAAAAGCATAACCGGCTGCAATGACGTCGGCTCGATGCGGGCCTTCGGCGACAACACCAACTTTCGAGATGTGACGCAGACGCTCGCCGAAGCGAATTGTCACACCGGCTTTAAGAGCCTGCGCCTTCAACGCCTGATCGAGCGTTCCCTCGTCGCGGCCACGCCTTACCAGATAAAAGACCGGCTCTGTGGCCCGCAGTGTAAGTATTGGACCATCAATACACATGCAGACGATTTCGTATATCGGCGTGTGCATGAAACTCGACTCGATGCCGAATTGGGACAATTCCGTCAGCGCATCCGTGTCCGACGTCCAGTTCTCGAGCCCCTGAAAGTCACCGTGAAACCGGGCGCCGACATCGGGACGCTTCTCATACACGGTTACATCCAGCCCACTCGCCCTCGCCGACAGTGCGGCGCTCAGTCCGGACGGACCGGCGCCGGCGATCTGCAATGACTTGGCAGTCATCAGGGTGCGCCTTTTCTGCATCGAATCCGACCCGCTCGTCGGTCGATCAGGTGCCTGCAATTCAGTGGCGTCGCTATCCAGTGGTTTTGAACTGGCGGCGGTCCCGCGAATCTATTTCCACACTGGCACAATCTGCATGATCTCAAGTAGTTAGCTTACCGATTATCTCCGTTTACTCACTTTTGACCGGCCGCGATGAACTGTGTGTGTGAACGACCTTCCAGTCTCCGCCGATCCTTCGAAACAGAAACGTCTCGTATCCGCGACTATGGATTTGACGGTTATCTTTTTTGACCAGCGCCTTGAATTCGACATCGGCAATGGCCCAGGCAAAGTCACCTTCGACGTGCGTTTCGACATTCGTCAGCGAGAGTTCAAAATCTACTAATGCGTCACCTTCTGGCTCGACATGATGCTCGACGAGATCGGTCAATCCCTCATTCTGCCCTCCAGATTCGACGTACCTGGCGCCCTCGAAATCGAGATAATGCTGCCTAAATGGAGCGCCGTCGCCCTGTTCCCAACCCTTCTCGATTGCATCGATGATTGATATAAGCTTCGCAGCGTCATCTTCCTGTGCGGCCAGAAGGCCCGGGAGGGCCAATATCGCGAGTAAGCAGAGTAATGAAAGTTCATTTGCGTATTGTTTTCTCATTGTCGTCACCTTCAAGTCGTAATGCCCGAAATCATTCCTGCTACTAATTATCGTGAATATGCGCATCATTGCTGCCGTCAGTTTGCGCTTCCTTCTCGGGGGGCGTCTCATGGATGTGTTCTGTACCATCATCGTGCACGTGTACATTGCTTTCCGATGTATCCTCGCCGTCTACATGGCTGTGACCGTCATCAGCAGTGTCGCCGGCATGATGCCCATGGCCTGCAGCATTACTCAGCAGCTCCTGATATCCGGCACTATCCAGCCCTGGCAACTTTGTCATGAACGCGACGACCGGCCAGATTGAGTCATCGTCATGTGTCGCGCCCCAGGAAGGCATACCCGTCATTTTGATGCCATGCTTGGTTACCCAAAACAACTCGGCCGGAGCCAATTCTTCAGCTGAATGTGCCAAATCCGGCGCGGGCGGATGTAACCCCAGGCCCACCGCCTCTGGCTCCTTGCCTGGCGCGCCGTGACAGCCTATGCACATCGAATTGAAGTCGTTGATGCCCGCGAGCACGAGCTCGTCATCATCCAGGTCCGGGACCGCAATCCCACGCGACCGTTTTTCAATCGACGCATGGGACATCGTCGAGAGAAACCACTGTGCGAAACCGCTGTGGTGTGAAGTCGCCGAAACATCATACATTCCTGAATGTGCATATCCCGTCAGAGCAAGAATCCCGACCACGGCGATAGAGACCAAAATTCCGATAATCTTCATCATTTTTCCTTCCAACCTTCAATCAATCTAATTTGGGGAGTTTCGACCATGCCGACTGCAATGTTCCTCAGTATCTTGTTGGTACTCACTACAATATTCATTCACTTCGAGGTACTGCGCTGGACCTCATCGGTGCTTCCTCGCTGTGGCTCTCCCGGAAGAGGCCGCATGCTCGTTGTCGTCATGGGCGCGTTCGGAGCGCACATGCTCGAGATTACTTTGTACGCTGGCGCTTTTATGACGCTGGAGCACGTTCTTCCTGTTGGCGAACTTAGCGGTCTTCATGAGGGAGCCTTCATGGATTACCTGTATTACTCATCCGTAATGTATACATCTCTCGGACTGGGCGACGTCTTTCCAAGTGGTCATTTGCGTGTCATCAGCGGGATCGAGGCCCTAAACGGTTTGTTGCTCATTGGTTGGTCTACATCATTCACCTTTCTTGCGATGCGGCGTTACTGGCCACTGGAAACATCTCGGACCTGATTCATTGAGGCGCGGTGCGTCCCTGGCGAACGGCGTAAACGGACGTGCTTCCATCAGTCCCATACGCAATGACCTCGTATTCAACCGGATTGGGCCCCTCCATGCCCGGCGAGCCCATCGGCATGCCAGGAACCGCAATACCACTGATATCGTCCGGCTGGTCGGTGATCAGGCGCTGCACTAGATCCGCAGGGACGTGTCCCTCAACCCAGTAATCGCCAACCTTTGCCGTATGGCAAGAACCCAACTCGCGTGGCACACCCAACCGCTTGTGAACTGGCCCTGTACTGGACCGATTGACGACTTTCGCGTCAAGCCCATTGTTACGTAGGTGTTCAACCCAGTTGGCGCAGCATCCGCATGCGGGTGTCTTGTACACAATGATCTCCGGGCCGTCCCTCGCTGATTCAGCGCGAGCGAGCATCGCAGTAACTGTGATCGACACTGCAATCGCGGTAGTCAGCGCTGCGATAATGTATACGGCGATTCTTCCTGTATTCCCTTTCATATGCTGTTGCCTGTTTGTGTAGTCAATTGGGCTTTTTAGTCCGCATGAGTCGCATCCTTTGAATGCGTCAAGCGCGTAACATCCATTTCCTTGACTTCGTCGAGATCCGTGCAATGCGTTTCAAGCTGTACAGTCGAAAAATAGAATCCAAAGTCCGCTGTGAGCTTGTCATGCGCCTCAGCCAATATGGCGCTGCTATTTGCTCCATCCTCGAGCGCGATATGGCTGGAGAACACATTCTTGCCGGACGTAATGGTCCATGCGTGGATGTGGTGAACGTCGGAGACCCCGTCGATCTCCAATAGGGATTGGCCAACTTTCGCGAGGTCAATGTCAGCTGGCGTTGCCTCCATCAGTACGATCAGTGCCTCTTTGGTAATTCCCCAAGACGCGGCCAGCAACACGACACCAAATGCCATACCGAGTATCGGATCGATCGCGAGAAATCCCGTGACATTGATGACAATGACGGCGACGATAATAATCAGACTGCCGACGAAAGTTTGAATGACGTGCCAGAATGCGCCTCTGATATTCAGACTGCCCTTCTGAGAGACGTATAACGCACGAAGTGAAATTGCCTCGACGACGAGTCCGCCCAGCGCTGCGGCCAGCATTGGTGTCGTAGGAAGCTCGATAGGCTCCCGGAGGCGCATGTATCCCATCCACAGTACGATGAGCGCCATTACAAACAAGAACACGCCATTAATCATTGCACCGATGATTTCAGCGCGTCCGTAGCCGTAGCTTCGTTCTGCCGTCGCTTTACGTCGAGCGATCTTCGCCGCAATCAGCGCGAGTACTACGCCGCCGACAGCCGAAAACGTATGAAAAGCATCCGAGATCACGGAGACAGAGCCCGTATAAACGCCAATGCCCATTTCGACAATGAAGTAGATACCGGTCAGCCATGCTGTCAGGCTCAATCCATCGCTATCACCTTGCGGGATATGGCTACCATGGTGTGTCGATGTATTCATACTCGGAACCCCTCAGGCCTCTTCATGACTTTCGCAGTTGTCCCTTATCAGGCGTAGACATGCCTCCGGCTCTCGAAGGAACGGGTGATGGTCCACGTCTTGAAGTACGTGAAGCCGCCAGCCTGGGTGTTGAGCCACCAAGCGCTCGATCGCTGAAACGGGCGCCATGATGTCACGATCGCCGTGGATAAACAGAACGTCGACATTTTCCGCGAGATTTTTAAGGTCATTGATTACATCGTAGCGGTAAATGACTTCCCACATCGATGAAGTCGACGAGCGCCAGGTGTGCTTAACCAGGTCTTCAGCCACTTGCCGGGGAACATGCCGAATGATATAGGGAAGGAGCCGGCCGAAGACACGGCGCGTAAGAATGCACGCAATCATAGCGAGCACGACATTGGTGAAAATGTATCCGCCTTTAACCGGTCCCTCGCGGAAGTACCTGTAGGCAGCTTGCTGTGTTCCAAAGCACGGCATACCCAGCATAACGATTTTGCGAACTTGCTCAGGATGTCTGGCTGCATACGCCACAGCGATGAGCGCGCCCAGAGAATGACCAACCAGAATGATCCGCCGGTATGGCTCAAGTACCGCCTGCAATTCGAGTACCTGACGTGCAACTGTGTATTGCGTCCAGGGTTTCGGCGACTGTCCGAAACCGAGGAGGTCGACCAGGATCACAGAAACGCGCGCTTGCAGGGTTCCAGGATATGTGAGCCAGTATCGCGTGGTTCCGCCAAGCCCTGGAATGAACACGATGGTCGGTTCGGCACCATTGTCAAATACTTCCGAGTACAGGCCAGCCGGGACCCGGTTTCGGTTCCGAAATTGCTCCAGCCAGCTCACAGGTACCTCGCAATCCGCAGTGCGACGAAACTGTCGTTCTGGTAGCCCGCCAACAACGGATTCCGCATGTCGATGTCTGCGAACAGCCGCAACTCGAGTTCAACTTTCCAGTTTTCGCCGAGGCGACGCGCGGCTTCGGCGATTGCAAAGGTCCCTGACGATCCCACGATGGCTCCGGTGACAAGAGACGTGTCTTGGGCATCATTGAGAGCCAGACGCAGGCCGACAAACCAGTTGTCATCGTAATACGTAGGTGGCGCGTCTTCGTCGCGGCCGTCGTATTGATATTCCGCCAGCACTCCGAGATCGGCGCCGGATCCGCCAAAGCCATATAACGTATATTCGGCGCCCGTTACATAAGCCCAGTACGGTTGTCCCTGGCCTTTCCGCCACAGCCCTTCGAGCTTCAGGAGCCATGCATTTCGAGTGTATTGAATATCCGCCCCGACCTGGCTGATGACGTCATAACGGGGCACCAGGATCGGTTCGCCGTCGGAGTCCAGCCTCGGCAGGAGATTCGGTTCGCGCCCCGTACCATGGAAGATCGAAGTTCCGATGTCCCAGTTCCCAAGCACCTGCGACCAGCGTATCGCCCAGTCCAGCCGGTGATTGCCGGCCCCGGATTCGTATTCCGCGGCGCTCGCGGCGATCGGCACGGCTCCGCGCAGCCGCGCGTCAGCGGCGGGAAATGTCCGCTCGCGAAATCCCGGCAGAAGGAACAATGCGAGCGAGCCCGATTGCTCGGACCATCGCTCCAGCATCACCATCGGTTGACCCAGTTTGTCTTCCTCGTCGATGTCTTCGACAAAATCCGTCTGATTGACAATATCGACCAGGTGCCGCGATTCCGTGACCCCCCAGAAGACCCGGCCGATGCCGAGCTGCCATGTCCAAGGTCCCTTGACATGCAGCCAGTAGGCTTCCCGGATATCGAAATGCGTGCGCTCACTGTCGTCCGCGTCCAGCCGCAAGTAAGGAGAGAAAGAGAAGCGGCTGTCGCCATCATTCCATTCCAGGTGCAGTTCCGGCGCGAGAACCGCGGAAGGCGACAGGCCGGAACCGGGTTGTTCGGGAAACAATGGCGCATCGAAGAAGACCCGGGGTTCGAGACTCACGAAACCGGCTAATTCGGTCTGGGCAATGGCGCTAGGCGGGCCGACAGACACGGCTGCCAGTGCGAACGCGCGACCCACGCATCGAGCAAGCCGCACGATGTCACCGCAGGCGCCGAAGCGCGCTCGGGTCGAAGTCCTGTTCGGTCAGACCCGTCTGAAACTGGAATTCACCGAACTGCAACACCGTGAACTTGCCGCTTCTGACATTCTCCATGCGCAATTCCTGCGCTCGCCAGAATCGATCGAGGTACAAGCGATAGTCGTGGAAGGTCAAACTTTTCAATAGCCTGTCCCTGAGGTCGATATAGTCGATCTGCTGTGGCCGAAACTCGGTCTGGTCAATCCACACGTTCTGCCGCAGGTAGCCGCTGTCACCGTATTTCGGGCGGCGCTCGATGACGAAGCATTGTTCGTCACCACAGCCTTCATTCCTGAGCCACAGGTAGTCGAATCGTTCAACCTCGTCGGACAAAAGGTCCTCATAGGCGAATTCGCTGCCAACGAAGGCGCTGGATTTGTTGGCGGCGGCAATGCGCTTGACGCGCTTGAGCGACGGCAGAAAGAGCCACTGGTCGTCGTCGGAACCAATCCTGGTATGGCTCAGGAATGCCGTACCGGCGATATCTCGAGGTTCGTGGAATACCGTCAGCGACCGGTCTCCTTCACCGGGTTCGTCGCTCTCGAGCATACTCCACGTCAGGCTTCGTTTTCGTTCCCGGCCCTCGGCATTGCCGAGCGTCATCTGGAGATCGACTACTGTGTCCGTAAACCCGTCGTCGCGACGGATGACCTCTTCCGCGATGGCCCGCCCTTTGGCGTCCGGGGCGAGCGCGGGATCGATGACGGATTGGCCGGCCGGCGCGATGCCTGGCAGGAAGATGATTGCAATCAGCAGCAGGTCTCGTTTCATCGGGAAGCCTCCCTGTCTTGCGATCCGCCGGTCCGGCTGAGACCGTCCAGATACCCTTCGGGATGCTCGCTGAACCGATGTGCGCACCGTTCCGAGCAGAATACATACTGCCGGTCTCCATGCGACACCCGGTGTACGGCCGTCCATTCGTCCACACGCATGCCACAGACCGGGTCGCGCACCCAGCTGTGCTGCTCCGACTTGCGATCACGAAATTCCCCGTCTTCGAGCCAGAGGACGCGGTCGGCCACTTCCTCGACCCGCGGATCATGAGTAACGAGGATGACGGAGCGCCCTTCATCCCGAGCGATGTCGTGGAGGATCATCATAACTTCCTGCCCGTTGTTGGAGTCGAGATTTCCGGTCGGCTCATCCGCCAGAACGAGTGGTGGCGCATTGATCAGCGCGCGAGCAATGGCAACCCTTTGTTTCTCGCCGCCGGACAGAGTCTGTGGCAGCGCATGCTGGCGCCTGGCGAGGTCGAGGCGCTCGACCAACTCGTCGGCGCGTTGCTTCGCGCCGCTGTCGCCTCCCGGCAACAGGCGCGCGGGAAACAGGATATTTTCCCTGACTGTCAGGGCGTCGAGAAGATTGAACGCCTGAAACACGAAACCGACACTCCGGGCCCGGATGCGCGGGAGTTCGGATTCGTCGAGACCCGTGATCTCGGCGCCATCGATCAGGATTCTCCCCGACGTCGGCTTCAGCAGGCCACCTAGCATCGAGATCAGGGTCGTCTTGCCCGATCCCGATGGCCCCATGATCAGCACAAGCTCGCCCCTTTCGATCCGTATCGATACGTCGTCGACGGCACGCACTTCGGTGTGTCCTGCTCCGAATGTCCGAACCAGGTGTTCGCCTTGCAGGATTGTATTGGTCATGTCCGGCACCTCATGCCTGGAACGCCGATAGTGGATCGACCGCGGCCACCTGCCGTGCCGGTATGTATGAGGCAATCAGCGCGACGACGACGCTCGCGACGGCCGTTCTCGCGACCGCCTCGGGCGTCAGGCTCAACGTCACCTGTGGCAGCAGGCTTGCGGTCAGGGGAATGAGCAACAGCGCCAACGCCGTGGCAAATACCATGCCCGACAATGATATGAATATCGCCTGGGCTGCGACGCTGGCATAGAGCGAGGCGTTGGTGACGCCAAGGGCCTTGATCACCGCAAGCTCGCGGTGCAACCGCGTCACCAGTGAAAAAATCGTAAATGCAACGAGTAAAACGGCGAGGGCTCCCCCAATCGCCGTCATCAGGGCGATCGTCTCCACACCCATTTGCATGACCATAGCACGGTCATTCACCACGAATTGGTCCGACGGTAGCGCATGGATCTTGTCGACGTTTGCGTTGATCGAGTCAGCCAGATGCTGCGGATCGATTCCAGGGTTCGCTTTGACCAGCAGGAAGCTGACGATATCGAGGACTTCCATGATGTCCTCCAGATCATCCTTACTGACGAAAATAATGGTGTTCCCCATGGAAAAGGTTCCTGCCGAGAAACCGGAGACACGGAAATCGTGATCCGTGATTGTTACGACATCGCCTAATTCAATGCCGGTCATCTCTGCGAAAACCTCGGGGACTACGGCTTCGCCGGAGACGGGAATCGATCTGCCGGAAGACATCTGCCACGGGCCGGCCCGTGCGGCATCGGCATCGAGACCGACGATAAACGAAAACCATCTCTTACCGCCGGCGGTGACCACTGCATTGAGATAGAGAATCCCGTCGACTGTTGCGACGCCCTCGATGTCCCTCACTTCGTCGATCTTGGTGTCCGAAACATACGACGTCGCCATATGCATGTTCGAAACGCCGCGCTGCATTACCCAGACGTCCGCGTCGGCGTTTTCGACATAGGCGACGACTTGACCGGCCTCCCCCGCATATACGGCATCGAAAAGCATGGCCAGCATTAATGCGCCACTGACTGCGGCGACACTGGCAATGAGACTCAGCGGCGTCGCAAAGAGGCTTTTCACCGTCCAGCGCCACATATCAGTTCCTGAATACCAGGCCGGGATCGACGCGGCGAATCAGCTGGATCGGCAGCAAGGCGCCGAGCACTGCAAAAGCGATGCAGGCGGCCGAGGTGCGAAGTAATGGTGTCGGCTCGGCGGCAAGGATCACGTAAAGCGGTGCAATGGATTCGATCGCGGCACCGATCAGCAATGCCAGCAGGATACCGAGTGGAATGGCCACCACTGCAAGCAGCAGCGCCTCGGCGATGACGCTCGAGGCCAGAAAGCCGGTCGTAAAGCCCACCGCTTTCAATACACCCAGGTCGCTTCGGCGCCCGTGTATGGCAGCAAACATGATGATCGTAGTGACGAGTACACCAATGATATAGGCGACACCGACCATCAGGCCCATAATCGGACCAAAAAGCACGCGGCCGAGGGCTTCGTCCGATGCAGCAAGTTCCGATGGCAGGAATACGTCGCCGTCCTCTACGGCGTCCTCGATGGCGGCGGCAACCTCCTTTCGGTCCATTCCCGGCGAGACGTCGACCAGCAGGAAGCTCAGTAGCGGAAACGTACTGATATCCGCAGCAATATCCGACTCGAAGTAAAAGTCGATCAGGTCATCGTAACGCGCGAAGCCGAATGGCGTGAAGAACGCGGCTGCGCCTGATGTAATCCCCGATATCTTGAATTCGAAGTCCGAGATTATGAACGGATCGCCGACGTGCAGACCGTATTTTTTGGAAACAGACCGATCGATCGCAATCTCCCGGGCTTCCGTTGGCGTTCGACCCTCGACCAGGTTTGACGGTCCACCACCCCGATCGTAAACGAACAGGAACATGGGGGTGTGGCGTGCAGCGTTTTCATAAATGACCGAGATGCCCGTCAAAGGGTGGGCGACAGCAACGCCCGGGACCGCCTCGACTTCGGCGCGAGTAAACTGGGGCAGGATAGATCGGGCGGTGGTCATGTTTGCAACGCCAGCCTGCGTCACGATCAGGTCTGCCTGCCGGCTGATGACTGCATTCCGCAATTGCTCAAGCATGCCGGCATAGAATCCCTCAAGAACGAGGATAACAGCAACCACGGAGGCAAGTGCGATCACGGTGAGGATCGTACGCTGCAGGTTTATCTGAAGTTGCCGAAAGACCAGACGGATCACTCGTATTCCTCCATAACTCGGCCGTTCGTTCGAACGTGACGGCGGCGCATTTCATCAATTGGCTCAACCCGTTCCCTGAACTGCACGCCGTGCTCGATCCAGATGTTTGCGCCATACATTGCGGCGACCCACATTGAAATGCCAACCCCCCACAACAATATCGTTGCATAGGGAAATTGCAGGCAGCAGCTCCACAGGCCATAGCCTCCCAGGATCATTAGAAACGGCAAGGCAACAAACACGAACCCGGTAACACCGAGTACTGCGCCTGGAACGTGGACGAGCACCCGGTCTCCAACGCGACACGCCGGTTCCCGATGAACTCGAAAGGTCCGATAGGCCCTCTCCGGCCCGCTGAACGTACATGACATCTTGTTGGGACAGGCGTTGCAACCAAGACCAACGGGAACCTTGACATACATGCTGCTGTCATCGATCCGGGTAATCAGGCCGGGTTCGGTGCTAAGCGGGGTCATAGTTGTATCCCCGAGAAACCCATGAAACCCATTGCCATCAAGCCCATGATGACAAATGTGATCCCGGTGCCTTGGAGGCCCTCGGGCACATCACTGTAACGTAACTTTTCCCGCACCCCGGCCAGGGCGAGGATCGCAATAGCCCAGCCCACGCCACTGCCGAACCCGTATACAAGACTCTGTTGCACCGAGTACGCGCGCTCGACAGAGAAGAGCGACCCGCCGAGGATTGCGCAGTTGACGGTGATCAACGGCAGAAACGCGCCCAGCGCGATATACAGCCGAGGGAAATGCTTATCGAGGACCATTTCCAGAATTTGTACGATACCGGCAATGACGCCGATATAAACGATCAAACCCAGAAAACTGAGATCTACATCGGGAAATCCCAGCCAGCCAAGCGCCCCATCCTGGAAGAATGTCGAATACAAGAATGAGTTAATCGGCACGGTGATTGTCTGAACGGCGATGATTGCGGATCCGACCCCTAGTGCCGTAGGAATAGATTTCGATGTCGCTATCGCCGTACAGATTCCAAGAAAAAACATCAGCATGATGTTTTCCATCAGCGCGGCCTGCAGAAACAGATTGACGTAGTCCGTCATCATCGCACTTTCTCGAGACCTGCCGGATCAATCCGGAACTCACTTACTTCCTTCTGCTCAGGTCGCCACGTACGCACGCCCCAGATAATCAATGCAATAATCAGGAATGCACTGGGTGACATTGCGAGGAGACCATTCGGCAGGTACCAACCGCCATCTGCTGTGGCTGAAAACACCACCGTACCGAGCAGTGTTCCCGACCCAAGCAGCTCGCGGATACTTGCGACCACAAGAAGAAGCAGGCTGTATCCGAGACCATTGCCAATACCGTCCAACAAACTGGGGATGACGTCATACCGCATCGCGTACGCTTCGACGCGACCGAGCACGATACAGTTCGATACGATAAGGAAAACATAGACAGACAGTGCCTTGCTCGTTTCGAATGCATACGCTTTGAGTACTTGATCGACGATTACGACAAACGATGCGATGACAGTGATTTGCACAATCAAACGGATACTTTCCGGAATATATCGCCGAATCAGGCTTATCGATGCGCCTGCAAAACCGCAGACAGCAATGACGGCAGCTGCCATGAAGAGAGACGGGCGAACGGCGGACGTAACGGCCAGCGCCGAGCAAATGCCCAGTGCCTGTACCGTGATGGGGTTTGTGTTGATCAGCGGATCAGTTATGAGCTTGCGATTACTTTCATCCACGGTCAGATACTCCGATTGGCAGACGAAACATGTGGGTCAACACGCGGTTACGCCGGCGATGCGTGAGCGTACCGACTTGGCCAGAAATGCCATGCAGACCGGACCCAGGATTGCAAGACAGATTGTTGCCAGCACCAGTGCGGCAAATGCATCGGCACCCACATGTCCTTGCTCCAGCCCCAGGGTCGCAATGATCAACGCCACCTCACCGCGTGGAACCATGCCGAATCCAATCAAGCAGCGCTCGGCTACACGAGTCTGTCGGGATGAGCCCAGGAGTCCGCCCAGTGCCTTAGCGGAAATTGCGACACCCAGTAGCACCAACAGAAACCAACGTGTTCCAGGTTCCGCCAAAGCGCTCCACTCCGCCTGCACTCCAATCATCACGAAGAAAAACGGCATCAGGACCCACAGCAGAGGTTTGAAGCCTCGCAGGCGTTGTTCGCGGGAGCGCTTTTCCATTGCGTCGCCGATACCGACTCCGGCGAAGAAGCTGCCGACCACAGGGGAGAATTGAAGCAGCATCGAGATCATGGCGGCCACAGAGAACACGCCAACCGCCCAGACAATCAGCGACCAGTTTCTGTCCAGGTAATGTTGCCGGAGGAGCCACGAAGTCAGCGCCTTCGATAGCCAGTACACCGCTCCGAGCAGTACAAGTGCGGCCATAACATACGCGAGTACACGGGCGACTCCGGCGTCGTCACTCAAGATGCCATGCGTCGCTGCGAGCAGGTAGAGTGCGATCACATCGTCTATCAGCGCAGCGGCGACAACGATCTCTCCGATTCGATGATTGATCAATCCGAACTGCTGGAGCACCTGCGTGCTAATGCCGATACTCGTTGCCGCGATCACGAGGCCAATGTAAATCGCTTCCGGCCGTGGTGATCCAAAGAATGAACCGACGAAATACCCGCCGGACAGCGACAAGACAATGCCGATTACCGCGACCGCGACAGCAGGCCACCCGGCCCGCTTCAGGCGCTCCAGCCCCAACTCGATTCCCGCCATGCCCAGCAGAAGCACAACGCCAATTTCTCCCAGCACATGGATCGTCGAGCTGTGGCTTACCCAGCCGAGAACGGCTCCGCCAAGGATCACTCCCAGGATCACCTGCACAACCGCGACAGGCAATCGGAGACGCTGGCACAGCCAGCTGACCGCCGAGCCAAAGAGCAGGATCAGTGCAACGTCAATTACTACTGGCTCATTCATCAGGGTTCGTATTCGATGAGAGGGATACCGGCACTACGGAACCCGTCGGCCGGCAAACGTAGTGAATGCCAGTCGCGCTCAGCAGGATTCCGGCGACCTGGACGGCGCTCAGGCTTTCACCATAAAACGCGAATCCCATCGCCAAGCCGAAAATCGGAGTCAGAAACGTAAACACATTCAGACGATTGAGGGTGACCCGCCGGAGCAGTGAAAACCAGATAACAAACGCGGCAGACGTGCCCACGACACTCAGCACGACAAGACTGATCACAAAGCGAGACGACCACACGATTTCCCGGAAATCCTCGAAATTGATGCTAATGATCGCCAGTGGAATGCCACCGATCATGAGCTGCCAACCCATGGCAGCCAGAACTTCGACACGACCCGCCAAGCGCTTCAGCAGGACATTACTGATGGCAAGTCCGATGGCTGCGAACAGCAGCAAGCCAATTCCGAACAACCGGGGCACTGCCAGCTCCATATTGGGCATGCCGATCAATACAATGCCACCGAATCCGGCTGCCATGCCGAACTGCTGCAGTGTCGACAAACGTTCGCCCAGAACCATCCACGCCAGTCCGGCTGCAATGAGCGGTTGCATATTTGAGACAACCGTTGCAAGACCGGGTGAAATTTCCGCGCCGCCCAGAAACATGCCCAGAAAACCGATCGTCGTGGCTGTAAGGCCGACCATAGTGATTCCGATCCAGTCGGTTCCACTGATCACACTCGATTGACCTGCAAAAAAGGTGGCCATCAACAATACTGAACCCGACAGTCCGGCGCGCAGTGCAGCGAATGTGATCGGTGGCGCATCCAGCAGCCCGATCTTGATCAGCGGAAAACAGGTCGCCCACAGAAACATGACGAGAGTGGCGCCCATGGCTATGGGTAAAGTGATTCGCTGTTTATCGCTTACGGTCACGTTATGGAACTCAGTGCGCTCAGCCCGACGCCGCCCACCGTCTGCTATAGAAGTTATAGATCGGCACGTAGACAATTCCGGCGTAGAACCCGAGCAGGAAGCTCTCTACGAGGCCCAACGGGACACTCCACCAAGTCAGCCACCGGAATCCCGGCAGGATCTGCTCAAGGAACGCATGCATGTGCAGGGCTTCCGGAGTGAGCAGACCCCAAATAAGACACACCACGAATGACACGGTCGCCCAGCTAGCGAGCGACCAGCTCACAACTTTCCAGTTCAACATCTCGCTCTCCCCCAAGGTCGCATCGGACCGGGTACGTTGGTCAAGTGGATCTGCACCTACCCGATTTCGACGACGATCGTAGTAGAGGTGCATACCAAGAAATACGGCCAGCACGATCATGAAGAATGCATTACCGCTCATACTGCATGTCCTCCGTATCCACTAATTTGTCGCCGGGACAATCTCGGCTCCATCTGTCAAGCTGACCAGGCGATCAATCGACTCGACGGCCAGAATGCCTGCTTGCGCACCGCATTCCTGTGCGCATCCGACAATTGCGTCTATCACTCGCTGTACATCCTGTGAGTCCACATACAAGACTACGCGCGCGTTGTCCTGCATCAGGTTTCTTCGAAAGTAGTTCGGATGCTCGCCGTAACCCTTAACATGCTCGACCGTCACACCTGGTACACCGCAGGCGCGCAGGTTCGATTCAAGCCGTTCGACCACAGCAATTGGCACGATTGCGGTAATGCGTTTAATGGGCATGATTATTTTCCTGTGCTTCGTTGGCGCTGTCCTCGCTCGCAAGCAACACAGCAATACTGTCCGCGACGATTCTGTTGATATCAATAGCGTTACTCTCATGCTCGACAGTGTTGCAGGTAGCAACCGTCGAGGCGCCTGCGTCTTTGAGGTCTGCATAGGCACCGTCAGCAAAAATGGCGTGAACGCCGACGCAGACAGGCGCCGAAAATCCGGCTCTGAGGAGATGTCCGACGGCCTCGACCATCGTCCGCGCGGTCGAGATAATGTCGTCCACCAAAACGGGTGTGTGGTCGTTCCATCGGTCCAGCGCCGGTACGCTGATCGCGACGTCCCGATCGCCGTAACGTGTTTTGGTCAATGTCGTGTATGGCGCTCCGGCCAATCCACCCACTTCGGCGACCCATTGCTCGCTTTCCATGTCAGGACCGATGATGAGGGGTTCCTCAACGTGGTCATTGATCCAGTTAGCCAGAGCGGGCGCAGCATGCCCTAGGCACGTAGGTATCGAGTAGATGTCTGATAGCGCCGCGTAGCGATGCAAGTGCGGGTCTACCGTGACCAGTCCGTCGAGCTCGTCACTCAACAGGTTTGCAAAGATGCGTGACGTGATGACTTCGCCCGGCTGAAAGCGAGCATCCTGTCGCATGTAAGGGAGATAGGGCGTCGCGAGAACAATTCGCTTTGCGCCCATATCCCGTACGGCGCGGATGGCGTAGATCAGCGGCAGGAAAGTTGGGTTCGGCTGGAATAGATTGGCGGCAATAACAGCATCGTTGCCCTGGCAGCGAGAATCGCCACGCACATAGGTCTCTCCGTCAGGAAACTGGCGGACCACTAGGTCACCCTGCTCGCCATTCAGAGCGTTTGCCAGGTCCTGTGCCAACGCCTCGTTACCGGGTACGGCAAATACAGTGACAGGCTCAGTCATTGCCAGCCCTCGAGCCCTCACTTTCTGCCTGGACGATGTCTGGGTGTCCGGCAAGGTAGTCGAGCGCGTAATCCAGCTCGCCGGGTGCATCAGCGTGCAAAACGAATAGTGGTTCTCCTGACTCGACGTGATCGCCGATCCGAACCGACATTTCGATTCCCGCAGCCGGTGAGGTTGGCGCACCGGCGAGCTTGGCCACTTTTGCGAGTCGCCGATTGTCGATCCTGGTCACTGTACCGGGGGCCTGCGTACTGACTTCATGGGTATATCGGGCGCGGGGCGGTTCGACAAAGTCCCCCTGGGCTTCACAAATCGCAGCAAACTGACGATATGCGCGGCCGTCCTCGATCGCACTCTGCGCCGCTGCATCCCCGGATCCTGCGGGCACCTCACCCGCGAGCTCGAGAATTCTTCCAGCCAGCAGTGTCGCTCGGCGACGAAGGTCCTCCGGCGCGCTGATGTCGCCCCTCAGGACCTTGAGTACATCGGCTGCCTCCAGTGCGGGACCAATGCCTTTGCCAACGGGCTGGGTGCCGTCGGTTACGACGACATCGACGAGGATACCCAGATTGTCGCCGACGAAGCGAAACAGCTCGGACAAATGGCTGGCGGCTTCGGTGCTTCTGACTTTAGCCGTCGGGCCTACAGGAATGTCGATGATCGTATGGGTGGATCCGGCGGCGATCTTCTTCGACAGCACAGATGCAATCAACTGTGCTTCACTGTCAACGTCGAGTGCCCGTTCAACCCGGATCAGCACGTCGTCCGCCGGGCTCAGATTCACCGCACCACCCCATACCATGCAACCATGACAACTATCGACAACCCTCCGAATCTCATCGAGGGACAGGTCGACACGGGTTATCGTTTCCATGGTATCGGCAGTTCCAGCCGGTGAGGTAATTGCGCGCGACGAGGTTTTCGGCATGACGATGCCAAACGCGGTGACAATTGCGACGATAATTGGCGTCGTGCGATTTCCGGGCAATCCTCCGACGCAGTGCTTGTCGAACACTCGCGGGTGATCCCACTCCAGTCTTTCCCCGGCATCGACCATTGCCCTTGTCAATGCGACGACCTCTGATCTGGTCATACGATCACCTACACACGCGGCGAGAAACGCGCTGGTCTGCACGTCACTGTATCGGCGCGCAACGACATCGCCAACGATTGCAGTAAGCTTTGGCTGATCCAGTTCGTGTCCGTAGAGTTTTCGACGTACGTGGCGAAATGATTCAACGGGCTCCGGATGCGACACTGCGACAGGACAGGGTGCGTCCGCATCCAACAGACTCCAGCCGATGTCGGATAGTCCGGCCTCGCCGTGATCCAGCATGTTCGCCTGCACGACATTGAGTGTGGCTACGAATTCGCGCCCGTTCCCGGACACCTTGACGCGCGATTGTGATTCAAACCCCTCGGATCGGCAGACGGCACAATCGCTCCGCATGTAGATGACGGCTTCCTGATAGGTATCGATGCCGACAGGGCGCGCGAGCAGCCTGGCCTGAGTTTCGTGGCCAGCCTTAATCTTCTGCTTGTTCATCCATCGCTCCTGCGTCGGTGCGCCACGGTCAGGTCACATTTTTGCAGGAGCGATAGCCAGCCGAGTGCCGGATCGTGCAGGTCGGCGTGCTTAAGCAGGTCCTCACGGCGCCGCATGTAATGGCTCAGGTAAGTCACCACGTGACCCAGGTGAATCCAGTGCCATCCTCGCGGTGGCTCGTCTCCCTGCGAGGCAAACAACACCATGCGCACGACATGTCCGTCAGGGCTTGTCGCTTCGCCGTGCTTCAGGAGATTGGCAACGACATCCGGTGCACATTCGGAGTCACAGCAGCCGAACCGCTCAATCGCCGCAACGAGAGCACGCACGTCCCTTGCCGCCGGATTCACGCGGGCTCGGCCCTGTTTGACCTCCGCCACGATCATGTCGGTTCGATCGCCCGGACAACGAAGAACAGGGTCAATGGTCGCAGCAACAGGCCCCGTCACTGCCCTCGCTGATCGCTTGGCGTTCTCTGGATTTCGCAGGTTGTTCGGACTGGCGAAGCGAACGGCCAGTACATCAATGTCTGTCAACATTCGGGATGGCTTTTTGGCGCGTGTTTCCAGTAGCGGATAGTCCGTCGCTGTGAAATAGCCGTTGACGTGAAGGTAGGCCTGAACGAGTTGTGTGCTTGCGTCCATGTTACGCCCTCTAATTCAGTACACGTTTGGCGTTATAGGCTGGGATGTCGACGTCTAGCCCATACTCGGATGAAATTCTGTGGGCCAGCGCCTGGGATGCCTCGGGTTCTCCATGCGTCACGAATACGTTTCTCGTGCCGGTGCGCGCGACCGGTTCTATCCATTGGATCAGCTCGTTCTGATCAGCGTGCGCTGACAGGCCACTGATCTCCTCAATTTGCGCGAGGACCGCGTACTCCTGGCCATGCATTCTGACTTTGCTGGCACCGCCAACCAAGCTTGCGCCCCGTGTCCCGGGGGCCTGGAAGCCTGCAAAAAGGACAGTGTTTCGCCGATCACCCAGCCACGCCTTCAGGTGATGCACCACACGACCGCCGGTCGCCATTCCGCTGGCCGACACGACGATCATCGGCCCCTTCTTCTCGTTGAGTGCCCGCGATTCCTTTGCACTGCGAACAAACTGCGCTGCCGTGCACATTTCGGCGCACAATTTCCTGTCCAAGCGGTGTTCGCCCATATGTTGGCAGTAGATGCTGGTAGCGTCGATGGACATCGGGCTGTTCAGATAGATCGGAGTGGCTGGAATCCTGCTTCTGCGCTTTAGCTCGGCCAGCAAGTGCAATATCGCCTGAGCGCGGCCCACAGAAAATGACGGAATTAAGAGTATTCCGTTTCGCTCGAGCGTTGAGGACGCTATCTCACGCAGGATTTCGATCGGGGATTCCTGCGCGTGCACCCGATTGCCGTAGGTTGACTCGACCACCAGAAAATCGGTTGGCGCCGGCGCGAGCGGCGGCTTCATTACCGGGTCATGTTGTCGCCCGATGTCTCCGCTGAATGTAATGCTGCGATCGGCAATCTCCAGCCGTATCGACGAGGCCCCGAGGATGTGGCCCGCGGGACGAAAAGTAGCTCTGATACCGGTGGCTACATCGACAGAAGCCTCGAACTCGACGACATTCAAAAGGGCCAGTGATGCTTCTGCGTCGGCCTGTGTATAAAGTGGCGCCGCGGGCCGGTGACGTGAAAATCCTTTGTGATTGGCATAACGGGCGTCCTCTTCCTGCAAAAAGCCTGAATCCGGCAACAGCACTTTCGCCAAGGCTTTGGTACCTGATGTGCAGTAAACCGGGCCCTTGAAGCCACTTTTCGCGAGCACGGGCAAACAGCCACTATGGTCCAGGTGGGCATGAGTGAGCAAAACAGCGTCGACGTAATCCGGGTCAAATGGCGGCTTGTCCCAGTTTCGACGCCGCAGTGGCTTCGGGCCCTGGAACAGTCCGCAATCAATCAAAACTCTTGCGTCATCGATTTCTACCAGATACTTCGAACCGGTAACCGTACCGGCGCCGCCGAGAAAGCTGACTGTTGGTCCTGGTGCCATTCGCTCACTCTTTAACTTCAGCCCGTAGTTGAACAGCGCCAGGAATGAACGCGGGAGTTTCTCGCATATACTGCCGGTAGCGATCGCCAAACTGCTCTAACGCCACCTGTTCCTCGTGACGGGCCAGCCTTACATACACATAAACGAGGATCGGAAACATGATCAGGGTTGCCAGTGTTGGCCACTGCAGCAGAAACCCGAACATAATGACGACGAACGCCACATACTGCGGGTGCCTTATACGCGCGTAAATCCCTTCAATCGCCAACGTGTGATTTTGCTGTGCCAAGTGCAGTACTCTCCAGGCAGAAGCCAACATCATGAAGCCGGCAACGATTACGACGTTGCTCAGGATGTGCAGTGGATCCCAGTGCGCATTGGTGTTCCAGCCGAATACCGTATTCCAGAGGTGGCCGGCTTCATGGCTGAAGATATCGGTGCCGGGAAACTTTGACTGCAGCCAACCGGAAAGCAGGTATATCGTCAGTGGAAATCCATACATCTCCGTGAACAACGCAACCACAAAAGCAGAAAATGCACCCAGGCTTCGCCAATCTTTCGCCGACTTAGGCTTGGTGAAGCTAAACGCGAAGATGATGAAGATTGCGGAGTTGATAATTACCAGTGACCACAACCCATATGCATCGTTCTGCTCCATCACCGATTCTCCCAATCGTGCCGTTCATGATGTTCTATGTCGTTTCGCGAGTGATCGCCGTGCCCGCCATGCCCGCCATGCCCGCCATGCCCGTGGTGCATGAAAATGTGCATCACCGGACAGAGCAACAGGATCAAATACGGTAGTGCATAGATGAAATGCGCCCTGTGTTCCGTCAGCAAGAAATACAGTACCGAGCCTATCAGTGCGATTGCCGCCAGGCCGTTTGGCGTCAACCAGAAATTTTGGCTACGCCTGCTCATCGTTTGACCTCCCACCGGACCCATTGCTGGTGTCATCCTGAGGATTCCCGGCTGATCGAGCCCGCGATAGAACGACAAAGATGATCACAGCGAACAGCCCAAGAATGATTGCCCAGGAAAGCACCATGCCTCCAAAGTGCGTGGCATATTCATGAATCCCCATCTCGTCCTCCTTCGGAACAGCCGATCACTGCGCGTGCTCAACTCCTTCTCGTTCCATCATTTGTTGCATCATCATCTGCATCATCGACACCCGTTGTTCCATGTGCCGTTGACGGTCGACCATTTCATTCATTTGCTTGCATTGATCGGTGTCTTCTTTGCACCTCTGCGCCTGGTGACCGTGGTTCATTCCCGGGCCACCCATTTGTTCAGACTGCATCATCGATCCACTCATTTTTCCCATCATCGTCATAGCACTGCGCATACTTTGCATGTGCTCATGCATCAAGCGTTTCCGTTCTTCCGGATCCTCGCTTGCGTGAATCTTTTCCATCTGCTGGCGCATCGTCTGCATGTGCTCATGCATCTGCTGCATTATGATCGGCCGCTCATCAGCGCCGCCAGCTGCCTCGTCGTCCTGCGCAATGGCAGAGATGGGCTGCCCGATGATCAGGATTGCAACCATGGCAATGGCTCTAATCGACGTCTTCATTTCGTTCTCCTTGACTTTCATTTCAATCTACTTGGTTCTCGTCACAGCGATGGGACTGCTCACTCGACAATCAACTTGCCGCGAAACATTCCCATCTGACAGGTGAATTCATATTCACCCGGTGTATTCGGTACAAATTCGACCGCCACAGTCTCGCCCGTCGGCAAATCGGCACTCTTGTCGAAATCTGCTAGCAAAACTTTCTCGGAGCAGCTCGCCGTTTCTTCTCTGCGAAAATTGAGCCGCACCGGTTTGCCATGCGTCACCAGCACCACATCCGGCGTGTAGCCGCCTTTGACCAGGATCATTGCCTCCTGATGCCCGGAACTCGTTATTGCTGCCCGAGTACCTTTCGCTTTCTTCAGCCAGAAGAACCAGATGATGAAGACAATCAGCGCAAAGCCGATTGCGGTTACGATTATTCGATCCGGTGTCATGCGACTGCTCCTTTTGGCTTGAAGTACCGCAAGCGATTGGCGTTGGTGACCACCGTCACTGAACTGAATGCCATGGCGGCTGCAGCGATCAATGGAGAAAGCAACAGACCTGTAAAGGGGTAGAGCAAGCCCATCGCGACTGGCACACCGAGTACGTTGTATATGAAAGCGCCGAACAGATTCTGATGAACGTTGCGCATCGTTGCCCGGGATATCTCCATAGCCGTTACGACGCCAGCAAGGCTACCCTTGATGAGCGTGATGTCACTTGCCTCGATTGCGACATCAGTACCAGTCCCGATTGCCATACCTATATCGGCTTGCGCCAACGCAGGTGCGTCATTGATACCGTCGCCAACCATAGCTACGACTTTTCCTTCGAGTTGAAGCTTCTGGATTTCGTGCGCTTTGTCTTGTGGCAAGACGTCGGCAAGCACCCGGTCGACTCCGACCTGACGGGCAATGGCTAATGCCGTGCGTTCGTTGTCACCGGTAATCATGACGACTTCCAGGCCAAGATCATGCAGCGAACGTATGGCGGCCGTGGAGTCCTCCTTGAGTGTGTCAGCGACAGCCACCAGCCCCGCTGCTCGGCCATCGACAGCGACATACATGGGTGTCTTGCCATCAGCCGCGAGGCGTTCCCAGTCACCGACGAGGAACTCAGCGTCGATGTCACGATCGCGGATTAACTTCGCATTGCCGAGCAGTACCGAGCGGCCGTTGACGTTGCCGCTGACTCCGTGGCCGGGGATTGCTTCGAAACCGGTCGTCTCGGGAAGAGACAAGCCTCTCGATTCTGCACCATTGACGATCGCCTCACCGAGGGGATGCTCGGATCCCTTCTCCAGTGCTGCTGTCAATGACAGAAGGTCGTTCTCAGAAAAATCCTCAGACGCAACGACGTCTGTCAGTTCGGGCTCACCTTTTGTGATAGTTCCGGTCTTGTCGAGGACGATGGCGTCCAGTCGTTTTGCGGTCTGCAGAGCATCGCCTGACCGGATCAGAATCCCGTTCTCAGCGCCCTTGCCTATGCCGACCGTCAGTGAGGTAGGGGTGGCCAATCCGAGCGCGCATGGGCATGCGATGATCAACGTCGTAACCAGCACGATAATCGCGTACACGATTCGCGGTTCGGGCCCGACGTTGTACCAGACCATGAAGGCGAGGATGCCGAGAATCATGACGGTCGGCACGAAATACGCAGCGACCTGATCCACTACTCGCTGAATTGGGGCCTTTGATCCCTGCGCGTCCTGGACCATACGTATGATGTTGGCAAGCGCCGTATCCTTGCCCACCTTGGTGGCCTCGAATGTAAAGCTGCCGGTCTTGTTCAACGTGGCGCCGATCACCTCGTCGCCGACTCGTTTTTCCACCGGTATCGACTCTCCGGTGATCATGGATTCATCGACGCTGCTGGAGCCCTCTGTCAACACGCCGTCCACCGGAACTTTTTCGCCCGGTCTGACGACGACGTGGTCGCCGGCGATGACCTCCTCAACCGGAAAGTCGAGCTCCCTGCCATCGCGAACGACGCGTGCAGTCTTGGCCTGCAGGCCGACGAGCTTCTTGATGGCCTCGGACGTCTTGCCTTTGGCCTTGACCTCGAGCGCCATCCCCAACACGACCAGCGCAACGACAACCGTCGATACGTCCCAAAATGCCTCGGCGAGCGCCTGTGTTGGGAACCACTGCGGAAACAAGACCGCGACGGCTGAGTACAGGAAAGCGGCGCTAATGCCGGACGCGATAAGGGTGTGCATATTCGCGGTCCTGTGCTTCAACGCAGCCCACATGCCGGTATAGAACTGCGATCCCGACCAGATGAGTACGGGCAATGTGAGCAGGCCCAGGATTCCCCAGACAACTCGCCGGTTCTCGCTTCCCATCGGCATCCACTCGCGGAGCCCGGGAATAAAATCCGGGTAACTCAGCAGCATGACCGGCAACGACACAATCGCCGCGAACCAGAATTTCCGCATCAGCCCGCGGTACTCGCCCATCTGCTGATCGGCATGCCGATCGACGCCTTCTTCCGTGGCCGCCATTGCCGGGGCCAGCGAGTATCCACTTTGCTCTACCGCGCGACTGATTCCGTTGATATCAACAAGCGCCGGTCGAAACTCGATGTCGGCCTCTGCCGTCGCCACATTAACGGTTGCCGCTACCACGCCAGGCGTTTTGCGTAGCGCTTCTTCGACTGACGACACACAGGAGGCACAACGCAGACCTTTAACGGCCATACGCGTCCTGATCGCCCCGGGATGAAATCCTTCATTGCGAACCGCTTCGACCATCTGCCGAGCATTAGTCGCGTTCGCGTCGTACTCGATCGTTGCCATCTTCTCTCCCAAACTCACGCTTGCCATTCGCACACCGTCAATCTTGGCCAGTGCCGTCTTGACACGCTCCACGCAATGCATGCACGTAATGTCATCAATGACGAAACCGATCTGACGCGTCGATACTTCAGGCATGGTCGACTCCGATCTCGAGAACATCTGCCTCGAGAAAGCGATGTGGCGGCACGACAAGATTGGTGGGCGCCGGCACGTTCTTGGTAACGCGACCGGCAAAATCAAACTTCGATCCGTGGCAGGGGCAGAAGTACCCGCCCATCCAGTCTTTTCCCAATCTATCGTTGGAAGTGTCGGGTTCGTAGAGCGGCACACAGCCTAAGTGCGTGCATAATGCTACGGCGACGAAATACTCTGGCCTCAATGACCGGGTCTGATTTGCCGCATACGGTGGCTGTTGCGATTCCACCAGAGAATTCGGATCTCTGAGCATTGATATCCAGTGCTCATGTTTCAATCGGTCGAGCATGTCTGGGGTCCGGCGCAGTACCCAAACGGGTCTGCCGCGCCAGATCAGCGTTATCTGCTCGCCGGGCTCCAGATAAGAAAGGTTGACTGTGACCGGTCCGCCCACTGCCTGCGCCTTCGCGCTTGGCTTCAGGGATTTTAGAAACGGGATGGACGCGGCGCCGACTCCGGCGATCGCCACCGTCGCCGTTGCCACGGTCAGAAAATGTCGCCGTCTGGAATCGACATCGGACTTCCCGGAATGCTGAGGTTCCGGTCGTTGCATGCCAGCACCATTGGCGGCCATCAGGCCAGACTGTTGGCTCATGACCATGCCCTCGACATAAACACGATATGGACGATTTTGTGTCGCCGGACCCTGTGGCCGAAACCCTGAATTCGTGGCCGGTCGTTGCCCAAGGCATCGTACAACCTGTATGTAACATTCATGTCAAACTGCCTTCGCCCTGCACGACCGCATCGATAAGGTGACAAAGACTCTCGTGATCAGGCGGTCGATCCGGCATACTCGCCCAGGCTCTGACGGCGTCCTCCATGCGAGACTGCAGTTGTTGCAGATCCTCGATTCGCTGGCGATTCTCCTTGGCCCTGACCTTGATGATTTCGCGAACTTCGCTGCATGGCGACACGCCGTTGTCGACATCCGCCAGGATTGACTCGATGTCTCGTAGTGTGAATCCCAACCACCGCGCACGCCGGATGAATCGAAGTCGTCGCACATCCGACAACGTGTACTCCCGGTAGCTATTTTTTGGATCTCGCTCCGGGTGCAACAGGCCCTCCTGGGTATAGAAGCGCACGACATGCGCTTCTACACCCGCTTCTCTCGCCAATTCGTTCACCAGCATTTGATCGGGCCTCCGGGTCTGCGCTACTCGCTAAACTCGGCGCGCAGGTAGCTGATGACGGCCTTGATGTCGTCCTGGGTCAGTGACGGGTTGCCACCTTTGGGCGGCATTGCCAATGGCGATCCCGGCGATTGAAAACCATCGGTAATGCTGGCGAGCAGCTCGGCATCCGACTTAGCGAGGGGTCCATCCGCGGCCGTCAAGTCGCGCACGCCCGGAATCGCCCCTTTGCCATTGGCTCCGTGGCAGGCTATGCAGGTTTGTGCGTAGACCTTCTGACCTTCCCCCGGATCCGCGGCATCCTCGTCACCGTAAACCAAGGGCGCGATTGAGAATAAGACGACGGCTATCATCGCTGTCGAGCGCATATCAGTTGCTCCCCTGAAGAAATGCCAGAATATCTCTCGCCTCCTGACCGGTCAGTCCGGCGCGAACCCGCATGTGGCCGATTGCGGCTCGCCACTGGTCATCGCGAAGCTCTTTCGGATCGCGCATGTTGTGGCATCGCGAGCAATTGTTTGCCCAAGCCTGGGCACCACGACTGAACTGCATGGGATCTGACTTCGCGTTCGACTCTGTATCCTGAGCCACCGCCGCTCCTTGTGTCAGGAGCGTTCCTGCGGCCATCGTCGCTGCGAGAAATGCAATCGCAACAAAAGTACTTTTTCGAGATTTCATTTAGATTCTCCTTGACTAGTAGCCGTACGCGATCTGGACCAGGACGCGATCGTCGTCGGTTGCTTCGCCGGCCAGGCCGTCATTCGATTCGAAAGCGAACTTGAGCATTGCGCTTGGCGTGATCAGGTAGTTCAGGCCAACGGCAAATTGCTCCTGGGTATCGTCAGCATGCGGTGACTTGAAGTCGGTGTACCGAAGTACGCCTTCCCATTTTGCGTCGGCAAACTTGTAAGCACCCTGGACATACCAGGTTTCCCATTTGCCACTTTCCGGTGCGATGCTCGCCGCCTGTTCGTCGACTTCCTGGCTGATGTATTCGCCGCGCAGGTCGAAGTTGCCAATCTGGTAGCTGGCGTCGTATCCGAAGGCGGTATAGTCGCGTGTCGGGTCGCCGACGACATCGACGCCGTCATTCTCGACGACTGCTACATCGCCAAATGCGCCTGAAACGCCGATTTCAAATTTTGGAATCGGCAGGAATGAGATTCGCCCACCATAGACAAATTCGTCATCTGGATTCCCGGCAAATCCCTCTGCCTCGATTGCATGGATCTCGCCGTCTTCACCCTCTAGTTTTGGACCATTTCCGACGTAACCGGCATAGGTGAACTTACCCTGGTTGCCGAAGTTCCTGCCGCCACGCAACTGCAGACCGACCTCGGCCAATGGTGCGGCCCCGTCATGGCCGAAGCCTGGCGGCGCGGATGGCAGCTTGTTGATCCAGGAAGGGTGCATGTTCTGGCGGAAGTTGCCCAACGGACTGAGAAACTTGCCGGCAATCAGGATCAGGCTGTCATTCAGAAACCAGTCAATGGAGCTGTATTCCAATCCGATGCTGGTGTCACCATTCTCTTCAACTTCAATTTCAAGCTCGGCTTCCCACAAGATCTTGTCGTTATACTGGTAATGAAACATCGGATTGAAATTAGCAACGAATGCCGCCTCACCGTTCTCGGGGCTGATGTAATCTGCTGATGCATAGCCGGCAAGATGGGTGACGGCCGTCGTGTTTTTCCACTCACTAGCTGACTGTTCGGCACGCTGAGCGGCCTGTCTCGCCGCCACCGTTTCCTCGCGAATGGAATGCATGTCACCTGCAGACCCCCGGGTTCTTTGCCTGCTCCAGCTCTGCTCGTAGATCGGCTAGCTGCTCAGCGAGTATACTCGCCTGCCTTTCCAGCTCGTCAATGCGTGCAGTGTCAGATTGTGCATGGGCTGGCACGCCCGCAAGCAATACGGCCATCGCCAAGAAGGCGGCCATGCCAGGTCTGTTGTCGGGTTTCATCGTCGTCTCCCTTTTTCAGTCGTTCTCCAAAATGTTGCACTTGCAGGCGCTCTTTGCGTCTGCGCTATTTGATTCGTTGGGAACTGATCGGCGACAACCGCGGCTAGCAGGAATTAATCTTTCGAGTAACCTGTCACCGACGAGCGGTTTTTCGATCACGTCAAGGGCGCCCGCCCTCACCACTTGCTCGGCAATGGCCCGATCAGACGTACTTGTGACCACGATGACGGGGATATCGGCATCGTCGGCATGCAGTTTTCTTAGGAATGACAAACACCCCATGCCTGGTAGATTTGCCTCGGCAATGATGCAACTGGCAGCGGGGTTCAGGTCCAGTCCTGATTCGAGGAACGCTTCGGCGCTGCAGAAACCCTTTACGCCTACGCCGGATGCCTGGAGCAACACGCTCAGTGCGTCATGCACCGCCTCATCCGGATCAACCACGCATACGGTATACCCTTGAGCATGCATCTGCTTGCCAACCGATTGTCATTCCTTTGATGACGATCAGTATGTTTGGCTCAGGGCAAGAAAAATATTCGGAATTTCCCTCGACGAAATGTGGCTGGCACGAAACCTCTCTCGGGGAACCGCAATTTGACGCTCGGAAGAACGCCTGTCGACAAACGACGGAGTGACCTACTCGCTACCCGCCAATTCTTCTGCTTCGATCTTGATGCGTATCAGCTGTGCGAGCGTCCTTGCACCGAGCTTCTGCATCAGCCCCGACCGATGGACTTCGACTGTCCGCTCGCTAATGCCAAGATCCGCGGCGATAACTTTGTTCATGTCTCCGGCTGCCACCCGGGTAAAAATTGCATGTTCACGGTCGGTCAGCGACCGGACTTTCTCAAGGGACTGTTTCCTGCTCAATAGCTCTTCACGGTGACCGGCATCGTACTCCAGCGCCTCATTAATACGGTCGAGAACATTTTGCTCACGGAACGGCTTTCGGATGAAATCCAGTGCGCCATGTCGCATCGCTTCGACGGCCATTGGAATGTCGCCGTGACCCGTAATAAAGATTATCGGCAGAACGCAGCCGAGCTCTTTGAGTTTTCTTTGCAGCTCTAATCCGGACATCCTTGGCATGCGGATGTCCAGCACCAGGCAACCACTCTGATCTGGATCGAAAGCATCAAGGAATTCGACAGCAGACGCATACGTCCGGTACGGCTGCCCGACGGATTCGAGGAGCAATCCGAGGCCCTCGCGCACGCCCTCGTCATCATCCACGATCAGTACAGTCTGCTCATTGTCCACTGCTTTTCCCTTCGTCTGAAATTGGTAGCGTAAAGAAAAACGTCGCACCACACTGCTTATTGTTGAAGTAGTCCAACCTTCCGCCGTGCGCTGTGATGATTGAGCGGCTAATAGAAAGCCCCATACCCATACCGGACTTCTTGGTGGTCGAGAACGGCGTGAATATGGACTCATCCAGGTCCTCGCTCACGCCATCGCCACAGTCGACAACGGCGACTTCCATTTCATCCGCGCCCTTGAGAGTTGTCCTGATTCGTATAGACCGTCCATGACGGCACTCACACGAACGTATTGCCTCCATACCGTTTCGGATCAGATTCAGTGCAACCTGTTGTATCTGAACGGTATCGACAAAGACGGGTAGCGGATCATTTCGAATGTCGACATCGATCGTCATGTCGCGGAATCGCGCCTCGGCTTCGGCGAGTTTTGCAACTTCCTGGATAAGGTCATTGCAATTGATAACTTCCTTGGCACTTTCCCGCCGGCGTGCCATATTCTGCATGCGCTCAATAACCGCACTGGCTCGATAGGCATGCTGATTCAGTTTTTCGAAGATTTCCGGCATCCGGTCATGGTTACCGGCCTCGATCAGTTGGCTACCTGCTCGGGCAAACAGAGAAATGGCAGTTAAGGGCTGATTGATCTCATGGGCAATACCTGTTGCCATTTCACCAAGCATATTCAGTCGATCAACGTGAGCAAGATTTTCCCGATGTTCCCGAGCTTCGTTCTCGGCGGCGCGTTGATCCGATATATCTCGTATCAAACCTACGAATTTTCGCTCAGGGTGACCGGCCAACTCGCTAATTGAAAGGTAGATCGGAAATACAGAGCCATCCTTTCGCTTCGCCATGACTTCACGACCCACCGCAACTGCCGGGGAATCGTCAGATGGCCGATAGTTTGCCAGGTAGTTGTCATGTTCACGTCGAGTGTCTTCCGGCATCAACATGCTGACGTTCTTGCCGACCGCCTCTTCTGTCGAATACCCGAACATTGCCTGGGCAGCCCGATTGAAATTCTCGATCCTGTTTTCCGCATCTATGGTTATGATTGCATCTGCGGCAGTCTCTACAATGGCCTGGGAAAACGCCTGGGAGTCAACGAGCTCAGACTCGGTCCGCTTCCGATCCGTGATGTCGCTGATGAATCCCTCAAGGACAATCGCATTGCTTTGCTCCGAATGAACGGCGCAACCACGCTCCCACAACCAATGTTGATCTCCATTCTTGGCTTTAAGCCGGTACTCGGCCTGGTAGACGGCATCGGACTCGGTCGCATTCTGCAACGTCAATTGAACCGCACCTCGGTCTTCAGGATGGATCAACGCACTCCATGATGCCTGCCGTTGTTCGAACTCCTCGTGCGAGTAACCACTCAGCGTCAGACATCCTTCGCTGACGAAGTCTATAGAAAACTCGGGACCTGTCGAGCGCCTGAACGCGATGCCGGGCAAGCTTTGGATGAGGGCGTCTAGCTGCGTTGCCGTATCATGCAATTGGCGGGATCGGCCTCTCGCTAATATCGTCAGGTATACTGCGGCCGCAGCGAAACCACTCAGCAGCAATCCGGCTATGAGCACGAGCGACGATGACTCGGCGTGACCAGCCGAAAGGAAGGAGCTGCTCGGCGTGATCAGCATGGTTCCGCTCAGCCCCTGTAATTCGAATGAAGTTCGTTCGGTTCGGGCCTCATTGATTGACCCGACATCCGGGCTGAATCGGTAGGCTTCCTGGCCTTCCAGCAATACCCGGACGTCGTAGTCGTGGCTCTGGACGCTCTCGATGACAGCCGTCAACCAGGCCTCCAGGTGCAGAATTCCGCCGATGACCCCATCGAAACGTCCGTCGCGCGTAACGGGCACAAGCGCCGCGATCGCTAGCCCGGAATCTCCAATCTCGAATGGGCGGGTAACGACCGCGTGGTCGGCTTCCTGTATTCCAGCCAGGGCATCGGCAACCGGGACGATCTGACCAAAATCCGCAAGAATGTCAGCGTCGATGGCAACTTCCGGCACAGTCCACTGTACTTGATACGAGGCGTCGGCCCATTCAATGGCCTGCAGTCCTGGCATGTCGCCCACGAACCTCGCCGCATCGGCTTCCCAGTCTGCGCGAGCTTCAGGACCTGTCGTCGGCCATCTTCGGGCGAGGCGCTCAAGTGCAGATATGCGATTGCCTATGTCCTGCCTGATAAGGAGCTCGTTCATCTGAGCTGTGTGCTCTGTCGACAGCTCAATATGCTCGTGCGCCCGTTCATTGATTACGTACCAGACTGCAACCACTCCGCTGGCCATCAGTGTTCCTGCCAGCAACGCAATCCAAACGGCGCGTCGTGTACGGGTCGGTGTCGAAGTCAGCCTTAGACCAGCGGTCATTTGCGGGCCCCCAGAGTCGCAACTCTCGAACGCGATCGACTCATTACGATGCTCCAACTGCGGCATCCGGTGCCAACTTGCCGTCGCCCGTCGAGCGACCTCGCCAAATCAGGAAAAGTGCCGGAATAACGATCAGGGTAAGAATGGTTGCGCTGACCATGCCGCCAACCATGGGTGCCGCGATTCGTCGCATGACCTCTGAGCCTGTGCCACCTCCGAGCATAATTGGCAGTAATCCCGCAATGATAGCTGCGACCGTCATCATGATCGGTCTTACTCGAAGGACCGCTCCATCAATGACGGCTTGACGCACATCTTCTATCGTCAGCGATCGTCCCTCTGCCTCCGCCGTGGACTTGTGGTGGCGTATCGCCTGGTTCAGGTACACCAACATCACGACTCCGATTTCGACGGCGACGCCTGCAAGCGCGATGAAACCCACGCCAACCGCGACCGATAGATCGTAGCCGAGTAAGTATAGTAGCCAGATACCGCCTATGAGCCCCATCGGCAGTGTTCCCAGGATAATGGCAACTTCCGTAAATCGACGGAAATTGAGAAATAGGAGCAACACTATTATGGCCAGTGTCACGGGACCTACCAGAGTCAACCGTTCCTTGGCGCGAACCATATACTCGTACTGCCCGGACCAGGCCAGCGAGTAACCGGCGGGTAACTCAACCAGTTCGCTCACAACGCGCTGCGCTTCAGCTACGTACGAGCCAAGGTCTCGACCCGCAATATCAACATAGGACCAGCCGTTCAGGCGAGCATTTTCACTCTTGATCATCGGCGGTCCGTCTGTAACCCTGACGTCGGCCACGTCGGCCAAGGCAATCCTCGCGCCTTGCGGCGTGACGATTGGCAACAGCTTCAGTTGCTCCACCGAGTCCCTTACACGCTGCGGGTAGCGCAGATTGACCGGGTATCGCTCCAGTCCCTCAACGGTTTGTGTGACGTTCATGCCACCGACAGCTGTGCGAACAATATCCTGAATATCTACGATATTCAGGCCGAACCGGGATGCTTTTTGGCGATCGATATCTACATCGACGTAACGACCACCCGCTACCCGCTCCGAGTAGACTGAGGCCGTGCCGGGAACGTCTGCCAGCACACGTTCAAGGTCTTTGCCGATACGCTCAATCACGGTGAGGTCCGGTCCCGCCACTTTGATCCCCACGGGTGTCTTGATCCCGGTCGCCGCTCCTCACTACTCCATTCCGGATTTTCCTTCAGAAGCTCTATATACAGTTTGTTGAGGCGGCTGGTCGCCTTAATATCGAACGCGTTCTCGCGGATTTGCCTAACCGTCGTGATTCCTGCGAGCGCCAAGAAGAAACCGAAGTGGTCCGGAAATTCCGGATAGCTGCAAACAACAACTTCATTGTTCACTAGGTTTTCAGCCTGGAAATCCATGCCGTCCGTGGCTAGTACGAATTTCGCCTTGGCTTTCGTAGTGGCCGGATTTTCTTTCAGAGCTTCGAGCGTCTTTGTGACTTCCCCTTCTTCGCAAACTTTGATGTGGATATTATTCGTTTGCAGAACACCGCCGATTTCGGACTTATTGGTCGAGCCGCTGCGCAACCGTTTGATCGTCGTCGCTTTGTTTCCAAACGCAGCAAGGAATGCGAACGGAAATTCCTCCGCATCAAACGACTGCTCAGCTAGCGCAGAAATCGCCTGTTCTATTTCGACTGCGTTCATTGCGAACGGGAAACTCCTTCGGGCCAGCCTAAATGTACATCGGAACCCCTAGTTGCTACGGTTTTTTCTTGCACTTCCGACTCGACTACAGCTTGACGAGTTGAATTAAGGCTAAGTTGGGTTCGTGGTACGGTCATTTCTTTGAATTTGTCAATTCCAGCCAACTAGCTGCCTTTGCTATCCTCTCGCATCGCTAGCCGACCTAGATAATCGGCCCACTCCTGCATCATCTTTCTTCGTTCATGCAGGTGCGCCGTTCTATTGTAAGCGCGCCCATTGGGGTCACGGACTTGGTGTGCTAACTGGTGCTCGATGAGCTCAGGTCGGAATCCGAGGACCTCATCAAGCATAGTTCTCGCCATCGCTCGAAAACCGTGACCGCTCATCTCCTCTTTGCTGATGCCCATAGCCCGCATTGCCGATAAGACTGCATTGTCGCTCATTGGGCGGTCGCCGTTAGTGCATCGATCGCTTGGAAAGACATAGACTCCGTCGCCCGTGAGCGGCTCGAGATCCTCCAGAATCGCTCTAGCCTGCCGCGCGAGCGGCACGATATGTTCTGTATCCGTTTTAGAGACGGTGAATCGCCACTCGGCCTTCCCGAAGTCAATATCGGCCCACCTCGCTCGCCGTAGTTCGCCAGGCCGAACGAATACCAGTGGCGCAAGATGCAGCGCGGCTCTAACGACATATGAGCCTTCATAGGCGTCAATTTGACGCAACAATCTCCCGACCGCTACCGGCTCGGTGACAGCTGCAAAGTGCCTGCGCTTGAACGGTGCCAGTGCACCACGCAGATCTGTTGCGATGTCTCTTTCTGCTCGACCCGTTGCAATTGCGTACCGAATAACCTGGCCGCAGTGAGCCAGCGTACGGTGCGCGGTCTCAAGCACTCCTCGGGATTCGATGCGTCGCATGACCTTGAGGAGTTGCGGTGCGGTAATTTTCCCGATCGGTTTTGTGCCAATCCACGGGAATACATCGTTTTCTAGTCGGGCGATGACCTTAGAAGAGTGGCTTGGCGCCCAACTCGGCTTTTGGATAGCGAACCACTCTCGGGCAACCGATTCGAAGGAATCTGCGGCAGCATCTTTGAGAGACTCTTTTTGGGACTGTCGGAATTCGCTGGGATCGATCTCTTTGTCCAGAAGTCTCCGTGCCAAGTCGCGTCTGTCTCGGGCTTCCCCAAGCGAGACCTCCGGATACACGCCGAGGGATAGTCGCTTCTCCTTACCGCCGTATCGATACTTGAATCGCCACCACTTACCGCCCTTTGGTGAGACCTCAAGATAGAGCCCCAGGCTGTCGAACATCTTTCGAGTTTTTGGGGCGGGTTTGGCGTTTTTTACAGCAATTACGGTGAGGGGCATGTTTGGGGGCAACCTCTATTAATTTTGGGGGCAACTGTGGGGCAACTGGAGGCGACTTTTGGGGGCAACACCCTTTTCGAGAGGCCCCAGTTGCCCCCAAAGTTGCCCCCAAGTCGACCCGGCTGTCAACAAATTTACCCGGACGCCCTCTGACGGGATTTGCCTGTAAGGTGCTGTTTTAAGGGTCAAAAAAAGAGCCGTCTCGGATTTCTCAAGACGGCTCTGGATTTGAAAGTGGTGGTGATGGGTGGAATTGAACCACCGACCTGCGGGTTATGAGTCCGCCGCTCTGACCAACTGAGCTACATCACCGAATCCCGGTCTCGCCGGTCGGCGAGGGGCCGAAATTGTCCATTGCGACCTGTGCAGTGTCAAGGAACAGGCCGCCTCACACCCTGGTTTTAGATTAGAATCGCCGGATGGCCAGAGTTGCTGCGATTTTCGTCCTGGTCGGCATGTTCACAGGGCATGTTATGGCCCAGTCCACCGAGGCCGAATTCCATATCGCGCGCGTGGTCTACAGCAGCGGCAACTACGAACGGACCTGGCGACCGTGGTGGGCCATCGATTACCCGGAGGCCGAGTATCACCTGACGAACGGACTCAGCCGGCTCACCGGTGCGGATATCGCCCCGGACAGCATCCACCTGCGGCTGACCGATCCCGAGATCTTCGACTACCCGTGGCTGTTTATTCAGCAGGTCGGGCACTGGCGGCTGAACGCCGACGAAATATCGGCATTGCGCGAGTACGTGCGACGTGGGGGTTTCGTCGTACTCGACGATTTTCACGGTGAGTTCGAGTGGAATGTCGTGCGCAATGTTCTGTCAGAGGCGTTTCCCGAATGGCCGATCACGCCGCTGCCCCTCGACCATGAACTCATGCAGATTTTTTACGAACTCGACCAGGAAACCCAGATCCCGGGCAAGCGCCACCTGTACCGGGGCGCCAACGGTCAGTTCGAGGCCTACCTGCGGGGTCCGGCACGCTGGTATGGCATCAGCGACGACGAGGGGCGTCTCGCCGTGGCGATCAATTTCAATATGGACATGGGCGATGCATGGGAACACGCGGACGATCCCAATTACCCGCTACCGATGACCGCCCTCGCCTATCGATTTGCAGTGAATTACGTCATCTATGCATTGACGCACTAATCGGCGGCGCGGCAGTCGCGCGCTGGGCGCGCTCCTACGACCAAAGATTGACGACGGTGGCATCGCCTGCGGCGGTGGCATCGCCTGCGGCGCAGGCTGCTACTCCAGCCCGAACACGAACAGCGTGCTGCCGCCCGTCGAGACGATGCGCTGCTTGCCATCGACGGCAAACGACATCGGGTTGGTGCGCACGGCGCCGCCCGACTGGAAGTCCCACAGCGCTTCGCCGGAAGCAGAGTCCAGCGCGAAGATATTGCCCTCGTTGCTGCCACCGAAGACCAGGCCACCTGCCGTCGCCATCACGCCCGCCCACGGCGGCGAGTGCAGCATGAATTCCCACTGCTGTTCGCCGGTCAG
>JABAOE010000273.1_pt2 | contig 96314 bp, 84 predicted proteins | sample 7062141 | NCBI WGS metagenome assembly JABAOE01 (sample SAMN14538627, study PRJNA623070) | marine sediment metagenome | biome: marine biome [ENVO:00000428]; feature: marine pelagic biome [ENVO:01000023]; material: deep marine sediment [ENVO:00002113] | place: India: Gulf of Khambhat ... | reverse complement strand
ATGGCATTGACAAGCGTCATAGAAAGTCTCCCTTTCTTCGGGGCAACCCCCCTGCGCCCTAGCCGAGTGGCGACGCAGGGGAGCGAGACGTAAGGCCGCGGGCATTGAGTGTTCAGCTTCGGATATTCACAGGCGTATTGCCCGCGGCCGGAGGATCGCTCCCCGAGGAGAGCAAATCAGGTTATCGCAGTTCTGTAGCGAAGTCCGGTGAAGCCAAGAAAGTCTTCGAAGCTTTTCCCGGATCAAAGGGGAGCTGATGTGCATGAGTGGAAGTTTCGTCATGAGGTGTTGGAAGCCTCTGCGAAGCTGAGGAACAGCAGCATCGACTGTTTGAGCGAAGCGAGTTTCGAGGCTGCCCGAAGCGAGCAGCTAAGGCTTCCCACCGAGGGACCACTGAAGCGAATGGACATCAGCTCCAGTCTCATGACCGGGAACTTTATCGAGCAACCTAGACCTTCTGAGGTCACAGTTCTTGCAAAGTAAGCTTCCAAAATTGATCTCACCACCTGAACGTGCTAGGGATTGCGCCATGCCGAGTTTTGAGAAGTTTTGCGAATCTTTTTTTCACGAGTATTTTCGTCTCCATCCAACAGAGGCCATCCATTATGGGATTGAAGGGTACGATCACCTTCTGACGGACTATCATGACGACGCCTTCTTCGAAGAAAAGAATTTTTCCCGCAACTCCCTCCGAAAAATTCATGAGGTCAGCCAAAAGGGACTGAACAAAGATGAGGCCATGGACTTGAAGTTGCTCGAAGGCCAGCTGAGCATCGAAGATTACGAATTCAACAAAGAGGACTACCGGTTGCGGCAACCCGAGTTATACCTTCCAGTCTCTCACATTTACATTCTCACCGTTCGACCCACCAAAGACCGCTATGGAAGCATCATGGGACGCCTCGAAAGCGCTCCGCGGACCTTGAGGCAGGGCATTGAGAATCTCAGCCGCCCGGAGTCCGATCCGCCAAAGCTCTGGACAGAGATGGCCATCGAAGCCGCCGAGGGTGAGATCGCCTTCCTGGACCGGATTGGCAGCATTCCTTCCGTGCGTGAGTGTGTGAAGGATACTCGCAGATTCAAAAAGGCGGTGGAAAAAGTCAAAGACGCCATTCGGGACTTTAAGAACTTTCTCGACCGGGACCTGCTTACACGAAGCCGTGGCACTTATGCCGTCGGGGAGGACCACTATCACATCCTGCTCAAGAAGAGACATTTTCTGGACCATGACGCGAAGAGCCTGTTGGCCCTAGGTGAATCGCTCTTTGACACGACCAAGCGAGAGTTAGAAAAACTCGCGGAGGAAATTTTCCCCGGGAAATCCATCCCTGAGGTAGCCCAAAATATTCAAGAGAAGCATCCGCCGGCCAGCGATGTCCTAACCGCATATCAGAGCGCCATGGAGAGATCCCGCGCCTTCGTGCATGAAAAAGGACTGGTCTCTTTCCCTGAAAGTGAAACCCTACGAGTCGTACCCACACCCGAATTCGAACGTCACGAGATTCCCTTCGCAGCCTACCTTCCGCCTTCACCCAAAGATCCCGAGCAGGTGGGACATTACTACGTCACCCCCGTTACAGACGCCGAGCAGTTGAGGGAACACAACTGGGTCGGGCTGGAAAACACCTCGGTCCACGAGAGCTATCCCGGCCATCACCTGCAGTTCACCGTGGCAAATTCTCACCGTGAGAGTTCCACCCTGCCGCGGCTTATGAACGAATCCTCCGTCTTTTATGAAGGCTGGGCCCTTTACTGCGAACAACTCATGCAGGAGGAGGGATTTCTCCAATCCAAAGAGCACCGTTTTGTGATGCTGAAAGATCGGATCTGGCGGGCCCTTCGAATCATTATTGACGTGAAGACCCAATTGGGAACGCTCACCTACGACCAGGCCGCTGACTTGATGGTGCGTGAGCTTCATTTTCCCCGCAGCCAGGCCGAGGGTGACCTCAACTGGTACAGTCAGTCGCCGGCGATTCCCATGGGATATGCCCTGGGGTGGTCTATGATCAACCGGATCCGCGACCATCAGAGAAAGAAGCTAGGAAGTCGTTTCAGCCTGCGAAACTTTCATGACCGCCTGTTGAGTGCCGGTAGTATCTCCCTTCCCCTGGTCGAGCAGAGACACTTTTCGGAATGAGGAAAAAATCTCAATCAACTAAGAAAGCAGGTAAGGGCCCACTCCTTGGAGCCCATATGTCCATTGCCGGGGGCGTGGAAAACGCGCTTTTGGCAGGGGCACGAGCGCAGTGCGACGCCATCCAGATGTTCACCAAATCATCCCGGCAATGGGCGGCGGAGCCTTACAGCAAAGAACAGATTGCCATCTTCCATCAGAGCCTGGAGGAAACCGGCATTGTTAAAGTCATCGCCCACGATTCCTACCTCCTCAACCTCGGATCACCCAACACAGGGTTAAGAAAGAAATCTATTCATGCCTTCGTCGACGAGATGGAAAGATGCGAGAGCCTGGGCATTCCCAATCTAATCGCCCATCCGGGGGCTCACATGGGCAGCGGGGAAACGGCAGGCATCAAGCGAATTGCCGGCTCCCTGGACCAGATTCATAGAGCGTGCCCCGGATTTCATGTCCAGGTAACCCTGGAAATAACCGCAGGCCAGGGGACCACACTGGGATACCGATTTGATCAGATCCACAGCATCATTGATGCGGTCAAACAAAGCGATCGCCTAAGAGTTTGTTTCGACACGGAGCATGCCTTTGCCGCCGGCTATGATATCCGGTCGAAAGAAGGCTACGAACGGACCTTTGCGGAATTTGACGAGCGAATTGGGATTGACCTACTGGCGGCTTTTCACATCAACGATTCCAAAAAGGAGTTTCATTCCCGGGTGGATCGCCACGAACACATTGGCAAGGGGCACATTGGCGTGGAGGCATTTCGCCTGTTGATGAACGACCGTCGCTTTTGGGGGCTCCCAATGTGCCTGGAAACTCCCAAGGGTCCGGATCTCAAAGAAGACAAGGAAAACCTTGGTCTTTTGAGAAGTCTAATTTCGTGAGAACTAGGGTAGATTCTGCCAGAGCGAGAAAGTCTCTTTTCCCTTACCCTTGGCGGTTGAGGTAAACCAGGGTTCCTGCGCCTTGGCCCCCTTGGGAAGACCAAAAAAGTAGATTCTGAGCATTTGTTCAATCAGCTCAGGGAGAGGAGCGTCTCTTTTGGGGTTGTACCAAGTATAAATCCAGTTCATCATTCCAAATAGGGAAAACGCGGCAATCCTTTGGTTCAACCCTTTGCCGCCTTCGCCCTTCTGTAATTCGTCGATCAGATCCGTAAGTATCTTGACATATCGCCGTTTGAGTAGCCGAATTTTATCCTGGAACTCTCCTGTAAGAGATTCATCCTCATGGGACATGACCTTCATCTCGCACATGTTGTGGAGAAAAAATCCAAGATGATTTTCCATAAACTTGCGTACTCTGATCTTCACATCCTCCTGTGAGTTGGCCGTTTCCTCCCATCTCTGCAGCAGGGTCAAGAAGCATTGCTCCTGAATCAGGAAAAGAAGTTCTTCCTTGGTGCGAAAATAATAGTAGAGCCCCGCAAGGCTCATACCCGTGGCCCGGGCAATATCTCGGATGGAGGTTCGGTGAAAACCCTTCTCTGCAAAAATGGTCGCAGATGCCTTGAGTATTTGTTGGAGACGTTCGTCGTAGTGGCGTGTTGAGGACTCTAATCGACTGGCCATGAAGCGACTCTCATGTTTACAGATCAACTCGGGGGTGTCAACATCTCATGCCCCCTGGCGCCTCCTCCCCACACGTGATCGTGTTCGTGCCAGACATCCGTGTTCGTGGGAATTCGAGGAATCCGGGGGACCGCACGGCCGACCATTCCATTCTGGAATCTCCGGAGCCTACGAACACGATTCACGAACACGCACCCGAATGACGAACACGCGTCGGCACTACGATCACGTCTCCCTGGGTTCAGAACGCCGGGAGGACTTCCCGAGCAAACCGTTCCATTTGCTCGAGTCGATCGGGCCAGCGGGGAGTCATAAATTGGAGGGAGAGATGCTGCACGCCAGCCTTCTCATACCCCTTAAGCGCCGCGACCAGCTGCTCGGGATGACCCATCAGACGCCCTTCGACCTGGGGAACCGGCTCCGAAGTCACCTCCACGGGCAGGCAGCAAGCCAAACGAATGGAATCGGCCTCTCTTCCAGCGGCTCGCGCCAAGCGGCGAATATTGTCGAATCGAGCAACCAATTCCTTAGGCGTAATGGTAACGAAGTAAGGGAACCAGGTATCTCCATAGGTAGCTACCCGCCGTTGGGCTCGGAGCCCTTCACCGCCGATCCAAATGGGTAGTCGAGGACGTTGGTAAGGCTTCGGGTTGGAGGCAACATCGTCAAAACTATAGAATCGGCCCTTAAACCGGGATCGGTCCTTTTCCCAGAGCTCTTTCAATATTTCAAGCTGTTCATCCGATCTGGCCCCCCGATCCGAAAACGAAACCTCCAGCGCCCGAAACTCCTCCTCCATCCACCCCACTCCCAGTCCCAGGATAAATCTCCCCCGGGACAGCTGGTCAATGGTCGCGACCACTTTGGTCCAATAGAGCGGATGGCGATAAGGGAGCACGAGCACGCTTATGCCAAGAGAAATCTTGGTGGTGCAGCCAGCCAGGAAAGCCAGGCAGGTCAGGGGTTCGAGAAACGGTCTGTCCGGAGGAACGATAAACTTCTGATCGGCACTGTAAGGATAGGTCGTCTTGATTTCCCATGGGATGATGATCCGGTCAGCGGCCCAGACCGCTTCGTATCCCCATGCTTCTGATTTCGACGCGGCTTCCTTCAAAGAGTCCGGGCCCGACGCCCGCCCCGAAATGGGAAGAAAAACTCCGAACTTCGTATGATCACCCCCTCGGATTCACTCTAGTCCCTCTCATCTACCTGACTCACCAGCGCTGTCAAGTTACATTGACCGATTGCACAACCAATCCAACAGTGCCTGGGCTTCGGAGGCTTCCTTCGCTCCACAGGACTCCGCTGCGACCCACCGGGCCCGCGCTCGCACGAACCTTCCGGATCTCAGATTCGCCGTGGGCGGACTCCGGCTTTCATCCGGCGCGGACCACGGTGGGTGGCCCGCTGGCTCCGTCCAAGTTGCGCTCAGCAAGCCCCCTCAGCCCACATTCAAATGCAGCGGGAGGCGCCGTTCCTGAGCGTAAGTTCGGTTGTGAGGCGTTGGAAGCCTCTGCGATGGTGAGGTAAAAGCAGCCTCGATGTTTGAGCGCAGCGAGTTTCGAGGCTGCCCGAAGCGAGCAGCTCAGGCTTTCCGCCGAGGGACCGCTGGAGCGAAGGGACGGCGGCTCCCGTAAAATTGAGCTTCAATCCAGGTTTGCGGGCTCTTGCAGACGAAGGGAGTCCCGAAGCCACTTTCTTAATCCGCAAGCACTAGAATAGAAAAGCAATCCTTGCTAAAAGCATAGGGCATCATCTCGATCTAACTGTTAAAGGAGGGTGACGGATGGCCATTCGACTTTTTCAATTTCCGACTTCAATGTTCTGTGAGAAGGCGAGGATTGTCCTGACACACAAGAATCTCCCCTACGAAATTGTCAATGCGAGGGATGACGAGCGCAAAGGTCTGATCGCATTTTCCGGCCAGAAAAAAGTCCCCGTCATGGACTACGACGGTCAATGCATCATCGATTCCACCGTAATTTGCAATTTCCTGGAGGAAAAACATCCCCAGCAGAGCATCTATCCGGACAACCTCCGGGACAAAGCGCTCTGCATCCTGCTGGAAGACTGGTCGGATGAGGTCCTCTACCATTCCGTTCATATGCAGCGCTCCAAGGAACCACCCGAGGTACGAAAGGAAGGGGTGGAGCGGATGCATCGCAATTTGAATGACCTGGAAAAACTATTCGGAGCGAAAAAGGGTTTTATCTTCGATCGCATCACCCTTGCCGATATCGGAATTTTTGTGGAACTTCACTACCTCTACACGTCTGTCAAATCAGAAGTGCCGGCCAGCTACAAAAATGTCCACGCGTGGATGGATCTGATGCGGCAGACATTAAACCTATCCGACATCAACGACATCGCTGCATGAAGCAACTCCTGCTCCTGATGTGTTATGTGGCTCGGACGTAGAATCGGCACCGATGACTGCGAACAAAACGGAGAGCATCTGGACCTCAACCTTCGTCTTTTTGTGTCTGGCTGAGTTCTTAGGTTACGCTCATAATGCTTTACTGACTCCCACCCTTCCCCTCTATGTCACCCATCTCGATGGCACGCCGTTCGTCGTCGGTGTCATCCTTGCTGCGTTTAGCGTGACCAGCGTTTTTTTTCGTCCCTTCATTGGGTACTGGGCGGACTACTGGAGTTATATCGGCGTTCTGGCCCTGGGAACCTTCCTCATGGGCCTAAGCGTTCTTCTCTATCTGGTGCCTTTCGTAGGTGTTCTTATATTCGCCAACGCCGTGCGTGGGATCGGTTGGGCGGGTCTCAACACCGGCGGGTACACCATTTTGGCAAACAACGCTCCCTCAAGCCGCCGGGGAGAGGCTGCAGGATTCTACGGTGCCTTCCAAAGTATCCCCCATGTCATCTTTCCGGCTACTGCCCTTTGGATCATTAGCCTTCCATCCGGCGGTTTCAACCCTGTCATTTTCATCTCAGCAAGCCTGGCATTTATTGGCGCCGCGTTCACTCTGCTTCTCAAGCACCCAAGCGTTCAGGCCAGCGCCAAGGCCCGACCGGTCCAGGAAGCGAAACATGGACCGTTGAGGCTTTCCACCTTCGTGGACCGAAACGTGCTGATCGCCTCATCCCTGTTGCTCTGTCTACATCTGCCCTTCCCCACCACCACCAGCTTTCTAGTCCTATACACCCGAGAGGTAGGCATTGAGGGAGTGGGTTTGTATTTTATCTTCACAGGCACGACTCAGGTCTTGAGCCGGCCTGTTCTTGGACTGGTGGCGGACCGATTCGGCCGGGCCAAAGCGGTGGCCATGGCCTTTGTGTTAGAAATGATCGGGCTCACATTGATTCTAATTGCACCCACCCTCGCGGTTATTATCTTAGGTGGTGTTTTTTATGCATCTGGCGTCGCCATGGGAACCGCTTCCACCATGGCCATGGCTATTGATAGAGCCCTACCCGAGCGCCGCGGGGTTACAATGGCCACCTTCTCCACCGCACTACCGGCCAGCATGGGAATTGGGGCCTTGGTGGCGGGCGGCATCGTGGAGCTTTTGGGTTACACATGGATGTTTGTGGCGGCCATCGCCATGGTCGCCACTGGACTGTTAATTTCCTTAATCAACTGGTCCACCCTCGACAAGGCCACCCCCCGCTGAGTTTCATCAGTGCTGAGTAACGAGTTTTCAGGACTGAGCTAGCACACAAAGCGCAAAGAGTAGAGAGCAAAGCGTAAAAAGCAGGGAGTAAGGAGCTACCGGCCATCCGAGAGATAGAACAGGATACGTACGGATAGCATCAAGGATGGTGGAGCTAGCGTCCCTGAGCGGAGGATTGGTTGTGAGGCGCTGGAAGCCTCTGCGAAGGTGAGGAAGAGCAGCGTCGACTGTTTGAGCGNNCTGCCCGAAGCGAGCAGCTAAGGCTTCCCGGCGAGCATCCACTGGAGAGAAGGGGCGTTAGCTCCCGCGGGGTGGGCCTCAACGAACCGGCCTATTGCCCTCGGCTGAAAAAATTCGCTCCCAAGGGCTAAAAATCATCCGAACCTAAGCCCGTTCATTTGGTCGCCGACAAACCAATTTTTTTCGTATTTTATTCGATACCACAATGCCCGAAATCAACCTTGAAACGGCTAGTTTCATGGTGTATAGCTCTGTTTTACAATGGATTTTCAGAACATCTTGGTGACCAGAGAAGAGGCCATTGGGATTGTCACTCTCAACCGGCCCAAGCAGCTGAACGCCCTGTCCTATGACCTCATCAAAGAGCTTTCTCAGGCCATGGATGCATTCGATCTCGACCCGGAGATCAAAACGATCATTTTGACCGGGGGAGAAAGGGTCTTCGCCGCCGGAGCGGACATCAAAGAGATGGTGGACGCGACCCCGTTTGACGAACGGGTCCAGGAACGCATGTTTTATCGGGACAAGATTAACCGGATTTCCAAACCGGTAATTGCCGCGGTGAGCGGCTACGCTCTGGGTGGGGGATGTGAGTTGGCCATGAGCTGCGATATCATCATCGCATCGGAGACGGCCCGCTTTGGTCAACCGGAAATCAACATAGGGACCATCCCGGGCAGCGGAGGTACCCAACGTCTGACCAAGACGGTGGGAAAATACCGTGCCATGGAATTGGTGCTCACAGGAGAATTTCTGAGCGCTACGGACGCGGAACGTTTCGGCTTGGTCAACAGGATCGTGCCGGTTGAGCTCCTGCTTGAAGAAGCTAAAGCGGTTGCTAATAAAATTGCCGCCAAGTCGCCTGTCAGTATCAGGCTCGCCAAGGAGGCGATTCTTAAATCGTTTAATAGTCCCCTGGACGAGGGTCTGGAGTTCGAAAGAAAGTGTTTTTATCTCCTCTTTGCCTCGGATGACAGGAAAGAAGGGATGACCGCGTTTATTGAAAAACGCAAGCCCCAATTCAAGGGCAAATAAGGAGAACTGACTTGAGCTACGAAACCATTCTTTACGACAAGGGGAACGGTGTGGCCGCCATTACCCTCAACCGGCCGCAGGCTTTGAACGCCTTCACCCCCCAGATGAATAGCGAACTCTTTGACGCTCTACGGGTTGCCGAGCGGGACGAAGAGATACGCTGCGTCATGATTACGGGAGCCGGACGCGCCTTTTGCGCGGGCCAGGATCTCAAAGGACGATCCCGCGAGCAACGGGGCTCTCTAGGCCAATCCCTCCGGGAAAGGTACAACCCCATAATCTTACGAATCTGTGGCATGGAAAAAATCGTTGTTGCCGCGGTTAACGGAGTGGCCGCAGGGGCAGGATGCAATCTGGCCCTTGCCTGCGACTTACGGATCGCCTCGGAAGACGCCAGGTTTATCGAGGCATTCGTACGCGTAGGGCTGGCACCGGACTGCGGCGGCAGTTTTTTTCTCCCTCGACTAATCGGACTCAGCAAGGCCATGGAGTTGCTGTTGCTGGGTGAGCCCGTAGACGCGAAGGAAGCCCACCGGATCGGCCTGGTCACCAAAGTCGTGCCGGCGAAATCAATGGCCAGTGAAGCTCGGGAACTCGCCGAAAGAATCGCGCGGGGACCCAGGAGCACGGGGCTTATAAAGCGGGCTGTCAACCGGAACCTGAAAGTTGAACTCGAAAACCAACTGGAATACGAAGCTCAGCTTCAGGAAATTGCGGGACGGACGATGGATTTCGACGAAGGCGTGGCGGCCTTCCTCGAGAAACGATCTCCCGTGTTCCAGGGGAAATAAGAGTTACCGAATCATGGCAGATCAAACGAAGATTGGTGTTGTTGGCGCCGGCACCATGGGCGCAGGGATCGCGCAGGTGGCCGCACAGGCGGGTTTCCAAACAGTTGTTTATGACGTCTCGCAGGAATTTATCGATCGCGGACTGGGTAGAATCCGTAGTTTCATTGAGCGGAGCAGGGAGAGAGGCCGGATCACACCAGAGCAAGAAAAAGAGATACTCGGACGATTGAGCGGTTCCCTTCAATTGGATGCGATGAACGGCTGCTCACTGGTAATCGAGGCGGTGCCGGAAAAGATCGAGTTAAAAAGAGAGATTTTTCAAAAGCTGGATGCAATCTGTGCGGCTGAAACCTTGCTCGCGACTAACACGTCTTCTCTTTCCGTAACCACCATTGCCGCAGGTACTAAACATCCGGAGAGGGCCGTGGGAATGCATTTCTTCAATCCGCCGCCCCTGATGGCGCTGGTTGAGGTTATCCGTGGGGCTCAGAGCCGGGGGGAATGTGTCGACCAAGCCGTAGAATTGGTGCGCAAGCTGGGCAAGACTCCGGTTTTGGCGCAGGACACACCCGGATTCGTCGTGAATCGTATCGCGAGGCCGTTCTACAACGAGGCGCTGCGTATTCTTGGAGACGGGGACGCGAAAGTTGAGACCATCGACCGAATCATGAAAGAGGCAGGTAAGTTTCGCATGGGGCCTTTTGAATTGATGGATCTCATCGGTAACGACGTGAACTTTTCCGCGACCAACTCACTGTACGAGGCTTTTTTCCACGACCCGCGGTTTCGCCCCAGCCCGATACAGCACAGAATGTATGAGGCCGGCCTTCTGGGACGAAAGACCGGCAAGGGTTTTTATACCTATGAGTCAAAGTAGCGTACTGATTATTGGACAGAACCGGATTGCTGCAGAGCTTGAGCAACTATGCCGGGAGCATGGCCTCACCGGTGTGCTGTCGTCGGACGCGAAGAAAGCACCCTCGTCGACGGTCCTCGCCGTTGACACCGTGGTGGGCGGCGCGGAAGAGAAAAAAAGCATTATCCGTGAACTGGACAAATCACTACCGTCGTCCGCGATTATTCTAACGTCTTGCCTGGGCTTCTCAACGACTGAAATCGCTTCTTGGTCAGGTCGACCTGGAAAGGTTGTAGGTTTTGCTACGTTCTTCCCGCTAAAGGATAAAGGCATCATCGAATTGGCCAAGGGGTTAAAAACGGAGGAGAGCTCTTTGCGGCAGGCGGAGGATTTCATTCATCAATTGGGTAAAGAGACGGAATGGGTCAAGGATGCTCCGGGTCTGGTCTTTCCCCGAATTCTGAGTCTCATTATCAACGAAGCCGCACGAAGCCTTGACGAAGGTGTAGCCGTGGCTGAAGATATCGACGTGGCGCTGAGACTCGGCACCAATTATCCGCTAGGGCCGTTGCGCTGGGCGGATCAAGTCGGAGTGGACGAGGTGCTCAACGTGCTCGAGGGATTGCTTCGGGAAACCGGTGATGACCGTTACCGTCCCAGCCCTCTCCTTAGAAAAATGGTCCTGGCAGGTCACCTGGGTGAGGTCAGCGGACAAGGTTTTTATCGATACGATAAATAGCTCGTAACGAACCAATTTTTCGATTGTCGATTGGCCAGGGTTAGCCAATCTGGGAGTATCTATGACAAGAGGGGCGGTAATTGTTGCAGCCATTCGAACCCCCATGGGGCGCCATGGCGGAATCTTAAAAGACGTTCGCCCGGACGACCTAGCGGCTGATCTTATCCAAAAGATTGTCCAAAGCACCGGGATCAAACGCGAGGAAATCGAGGATGTATATCTGGGCTGTACCAACCAGGCGGGGGAAGATTCCCGGAACGTTGCACGTAACGCCTCTCTGCTGGCGGGACTTCCCGTTGAGATCCCCGGTGTGACAGTCAATCGTCTGTGCGGATCTGGACTTGAAGCCATCAATCAAGCCGGTAGGGCCATAGAAACGGATGATGGCGAGCTCATTATTGCGGGCGGCGTCGAAAGCATGACCCGCGGCCCCCTGGTCATGCCCAAAGGAGGCAGGCCGTTTCAGTCGGGGAACCTCACGGCCTTTGACAGCACTCTGGGCTGGCGCTTTCCCAATTCACGATTGGGTGAGCTCTACCCCCTGGTGAACAACGGAGTCACGGCAGAGAACGTTGCAGAAAGATACAGTATCAGCCGCAAGGATCAGGACCTCTTTGCCCTTGAAAGCCATCAGAAGGCTGTTCGTGCCCATGAGGAGGGTCGACTCAAGGATGAGATCGTACCCGTCGAAGTTCGTCAGCCACGCGCCACCACCTCCTATGACCGCGACGAGGGACCCCGATCCGACACCTCCATGGAAAAACTGGCAAGCCTTAAGCCGGTATTCAAAGAAAAGGGAACGGTTACGGCGGGTAACTCTTCACCTTTGTCCGACGGCGCGGCTATGTTGCTACTCACCAGCGAGGAAAAGGCAAGGTCCCTCGGCTTAAAACCCCTGGCACGGATAGTCGCTTCGGGAGTCGCCGGTGTCGATCCATCTTACTTTGGCATCGGACCCCTACCCGCGAGCCACAAGGCCCTGAAACGGGCCGGCCTCACCATGCAACAGATGGACCTCATCGAGCTCAACGAGGCCTTCTCCTCCCAGTCCCTTGCCTGTATTCGGGAATTGGACATGGATCCAAAAAAAGTCAATGTCAACGGCGGAGCCATTGCCCTAGGTCATCCGCTGGGATGCAGTGGGGCTCGCATCATGACGACCCTGGTGCATGCCATGGAACAACGGCGGAGCCGGTACGGTCTCGCCACCATGTGCATTGGGGTTGGCCAGGGCATCACAACCATCGTGGAAAGAGTCAATAGCTAAGGCCCCGATCCCTGGGCACCTTATGATTCAACGATCTCGCCGGGCGCTCATCTTCTTTTTTGTCGGATTTGTTCTCCTGCTCGGGGCACTGGTGGTGTCCCTCGACACCCTGGTGGACCGAAACCGTGAGGACATTCGCAATGAAATGCAAAGAGCGCTTGGGCGCTCGATTTCCTTCGATGGAGTAGGGCTCGATTTATGGAACGGCCTGGGACTCGTTGCAACTAACCTCCAGATAGCTGACGATCCCCGCTTCGCGGCTACCCCCCTACTCCAAACCAAACAGGTCAATATGAAAGTGCGGTGGTTGCCCCTGCTGACAGGAAAAATTCAAATCAAGAAGTTTATTCTCGGTGAGCCGGAGATTCAGATCATAAGAAACGAACAGGGGAGATTCAATCTTTTCGCACTCGGGAAACCAATTCCCGGTTCAAAGAGCGAGGGCGAAGCCTATTCCACCGAGAGTCCTCCTCCCGTGGGATTTTCCTTATCAGGAGTGGAGGTCAGAAACGGCAAGATTCACTACGTGGATCGTTCCACCCAACAACCCGTGGAAATCCGATTGCAAAACCTCGATCTAGACCTTTATGCCCTGGCTCTCACGCAAACCGCAAAAGTCAAACTCAAGGCCACTTTGCTAGAGGGAAACACCCAAAATGTTACCTTGGAAGGATGGGTGGGGCCACTCACGTCGGTAAAAGAGTGGACCGAATACCACCTGGACCTCCAAATGGGTATTGATTCACTGCTGGTGCCTCAATTAACCAGCGCTGTCCCGGCTCTTCATGATAAGGTCCCTTCGTATCTTGATATTTCGGGACCCCTGAAGCTTAGGACCAAAGTCCTAGGTACTGTCAGCCAACCCCATCTGACGGGACTGAACTTGCAAGGGGCGGTTTTCGGCGCCCAGGCTAACAACCTTGCGATACAGGCGGATGTGGAGTTGACGGACGGTGAGTTGAACCGAAACACCCAGTTGAAAGGACGAGTTGTTCTTGAGCCAGTTACCCTGGATAAGATCAAAAATGTCCCTGTTGTCGAAAGTTATCTGCCTGCTCAACTCACTTCGAAAGGTCCCATAGGTATCGTCAGCGACATCCAGGGGTCCCTGCAGGACCTTAAAGTCAACACTTCGATCATGGCGGATGAAAGCGATGTGGGTTTCGGAAATTGGTTAAAAAAACCTAAGGGGGTTCCCGCAAAAATCGTGGTTCGCATCGCGCACAAGAACGATCGAACCACCTTGGACCAATCCACCTTATCCCTCTACAACTTAAACATGGATGTCTCAGGTTCCATGGAAAAATCCCCGGAGCGACTCCTGCGCCTTCGGGTTCGGACGGATGCGGTAAAACTCGATGGCTGGGACAAGCTTTTGCCACGGGTTTCTAATTATGAATTGAAAGGTGAAGCAGGATTCAACCTCGCGATCAATACCATGCAATCTCCCCAGGGAGATAACGTGGATATTCGCGGTCTGTTGAGTCTCAACAAGGTCAGCATAAAAGACAGAAAGACCGGTCGGCGAGTGGACCAAATCGCGTCGAAGGTCATTTTCAAGGGCAAGGAAGCCGAAGTAGAAAAGCTTCAGATAAAATTAGGGTCTTCCAATTTTACCGTACAAGGGGTTTTGGAAAATTTTTCGAGCCCCATGTTCCGATACCGACTCAGTTCTTCCAAAGTGAATCTCGCCGACCTAACCCAAAGGCCAGAATACAAATCCGATTGGGCCAAGGGGATCACCAGCGAAGGCGAATTACGACTGGCTGACGGCACCCCGACGGTGGAAGCAGAGATCACCCTTGCGGAGGGCTCGTTACAAGAACTACCTTACAAGAACTTGAACGGCATCATTGCATGGCGACCGGACAAGCTGGGAATAGAGGACCTCAATTTTCAAGCTCTGGGGGGCGATTTCCAAGGGAACGGATCATGGACCCTCGGGAATGGCAAAAACCCCAACTTCACCTTCAGGCCTCACATCAAGGGCATGGATTTGACCCAACTCCTACCCCGTCTGTCGCCAGAGTTTGGGAAAGGTGTTCAAGGGTCCCTAAATTTAGCCGCCGAACTTAAAGGGTCCGGGACTGAGTGGGAGAATGTCAGAAAGACCCTCAAAGGTCAGGGACACGCGCAAATCGTAAAAGGCTCCCTAAAGGAGTTAAACCTCGTGAAGAAGGTTCTCGCTCAAGTCACGGGATTACCCGGAGTGAAGAACCTCGTCTCGTCAAAACCGTCTCCTCAATATGCAAGGATTATTGAGCGAAAGGACACACCCTTCGATACGCTGGAGGCCACGTTCCACCTTAAGGAGGATCAGATTCAAACCGAGAACCTTCTTTTGGCAGCGCCGGAATATCTCATCCACGCGAAAGGAAAAATCGGCCTCGACAAAACCATGGGTTGGAAGGCTACTCTCGCTCTCTCTCCTACCCTCTCCAGGGAATTCACCCAGGAACACAAAAATGTACGTTTCTTAGTAGACGATCAAGGACGGTTGGGTGTGCCCTTTCACCTTATCGGCAATCTACCGCGGGTTGAGCCGAAACCCGACAACAAGCGTCTGTCGGAACTGATTCAAAAAGGCATGGCTCAGAATGGCGACGAGGTGACGCCGAAAGACGAGAAATCAGGCAATGGGAAACTGGATCAGGATTGGATCAGAAAGGGCATCGAGCAGCTCCTGGGGAAATAAAGCGAATTCAGTGTTAAGTGTAAAGTGTTCAGTTGGAAGAAACCAAGACACCGAGAACTCCAGTAAAATAGAAGGACAGTCTCTTCGACCTGTCCGGCGAATCCATTTCGATTATTTGTAATGACGCCCGTAAAAATACTCAGGCTGACTGCTCCTAACGCCTTGCACTATGCGCCTTGCTCCTTGCGATCGTGATGGACCTCCACGAAATTTTTCTGGAAATCCGGCCTCAAGATATTGCTTACCTTAAATTCGTTATTGAATCTTACGAAGGGGTGGGCATCATTCGAACGGTGGATCAAAAGAGGGCTATAGTTGATCTTTTGGTAGTGGAAAGCTCGCTCCAAACTGCCCGTTCCATACTGGCCTCGCTCCAAGATGAGGTGCCCCTTAAGGAGATTCCTCGCCCGCCCGATATTGGAGAGGACTGGTTACTCAGAGAATTGGCCGTCGAAGAAACCCCGGACTAATGGATTCGGTCCTCACGACCACAAAACAAAAGATCCTCACCTTCTTTTCCTCCAGACCACGGCATCGCATTAGCCTGAAGGACATCGAGAAGGCCTTGGCTTCTTCCAACGTCGATTCCCAGGAGACGCTTGCCGCACTCAAGGAACTGACCAAGGAAGGAGTCCTGGTACGGCTCAAGAAGAATCAATATGCCCTTCCCCGGGGCCAGAATATCCTGGTAGGGCGTGTCCAGGGTCATCCGGACGGATTCGGTTTTCTCATACCGGAACAACGGGGAGAAGAGGACGTCTATCTCAATCGCCGTGAGATGCGCCGCGTGATGCACGGTGATCGGGTTACCGTCCGAGTCGAGCAGAGAAAAAGAGGTGGAACGGATGCTCACGTCCTTCAGGTCCTTGAGCGGGGACAGCGGAAATTGGTAGGCACCTACGGAACACAGTACGGCAAACAATTCATCGTCCCCATGGACCCTCGGGTGGGCGGACCCATACCGCTTACCGGTTCAAGTGAGGCGATGGAAGAAGGCCAGATTATCGCGGCTGAAATCCATCGCTATGGGACCTCTCTCTCTCGGCCCGAGGCAAAGTTTGTTGAACATCTGGGCAACCCCGACGACCCCGAGGTGCAGGCAAACGCCATTATTTTTCGTTACGGGCTTCCGAATACTTTTATGCCCGAAACCCTAAGAGAGGCCGAGAAACGCGCTTCAATCCCTACCTCCGACATTCTAGCCACGCGACGGGACCTGCGCTCGTTGGCGACGGTGACCATTGACGGGGAACAGGCCCGCGATTTTGACGATTCCGTGAGCGTTGAAAAAAAGAACCATCTCTATCAACTGTACGTTTCCATCGCCGACGTTGCCCACTATGTGACACCCGGTTCATCCTTGGACCAGGAAGCCTTCGAAAGAGGCACCAGTGTCTACTTCCCGGATCGCGCCATTCCCATGCTGCCCGAATCCCTCTCCAACGGGATTTGCAGCCTCAACCCTGGCGAGGAGCGCCTGACAAAAACCGCGCTCATAACAATTGACTCCGTTGGGGAAGTGGTCGACAGCCAGTTATTCTCAGCGGTTATTCGTAGCCGACAGAGGCTGACCTATACGCAAGTGGCTCGAATACTGGCGGATAAAGATCCTGGGGAAAGGGAACGATGCAAGGATCTTGTGTCCCAATTGGAGCTCATGGAGGAACTCGCACGCATCCTCCTGGACAACCGTACGAAACGAGGCAACCTGGATTTTGATCTACCGGAAGCCGAGATCATCCTCGATATACAAGGCATGCCAGAAAACATTATTCGTGCCGAGCGTAACATCGCTCACCGAATCATCGAGGAGTTCATGATCGCGGCCAACGAAGCGGTGGCGCGGCACCTCACCCAACGAGGGCACCCCCTCCTTTATCGAATTCACGAAGAGCCGGAGGAAGAGGCCCTCGAAGCGCTGGATCCCTTTCTGTTAAGCCTGGGTTACCGTCTGCCCCTCAAGCGGGGGAAACCAACATCCAAGGACTATCAACGGCTCTTGGACCTCTGTCGGGGAAAAGCCGAAGAGCGTGTATTAAACCGGGTCCTGCTGAGATCTATGAAACAGGCGCGTTACTCACCTGAAAATTTGGGGCACTTCGGTCTGGCCTCAACTTGCTATACCCACTTCACATCACCCATCCGTCGCTACCCCGACCTTCTCGTTCACCGTGCCCTCGATGAAACCATGGAAGGAAAGAGATTAAGCAGTACGGAGAAGGACGACTTGCTGCGAAACCTCGAAGAGTGGGGGAAGCACACCTCCGAACGTGAGCGCATCGCCATGGACGCCGAGAGGGAGATGGTAGACCTCAAAAAGGCTCAGTTTATGATGAATAAGATGGGGGAGGAGTTTGACGGTTTCGTTAACGACCTTGCCCCCTTCGGTTTTTTTGTGGAGCTAGAGGTCTATTTCGTGGAAGGCCTGGTGCATCTCAACTCACTTACGGACGACTCCTACCACTACTACGAGAGCGAACATGCGATTAAAGGCCGGAGACATGGTCGAACCTTTAGATTGGGAGATATTGTGCGGGTCAAGTTAACCCGTATCAACGCTTTTCGCGGGGAGCTTACTTTTGAATTGGTTTCAAAAGATTGACGACCGGCAAACTACAACGGCTGTTCGCGAACGGCTTTGAAAACTTTTTCGGCTACTTCAACGTACTCCGTTTTCTCGGGTCGAACGAATGTCATTCCGCTGGTGATGGGAGATCCCGGCTCCTGGTCTTCCAAGAGCTGAGCCACCTGAACCCTAAAGAGCGACATAAAGGGAACTGTTTCCAGGGATTCCTTGATCTCCTTGGCCTCTCCCTTAATGTAGAAATTGACTCCCGCGTCGGTCACCAGGAGGGTAATCTTCCCTGCTCGTCTGAGGTTCTTACCCGTGGTACTGGTTTTTCCTACCACGATATCAATCCGGCTTTCGTCCTTTGCCACGATCTCGTAATAGGAAAGCACGGCGGGATGGGCCCATCCCTGTTCATCGACGGTTACAACGATTATGGCCTTGCCTTCCTTTGAACCAATGTCTTTACCATTGAGCCGATGCTGTAATTCCTCGTTCAGCACGTTTCCTAACAATTTGGACATTTTCCCTCCCTAAACATTACCGGGAAAATGGCGTGACACCATCCGACCCGGTCAACCAATAACTATTAACCAATTACGAGCTCCTGTCTCTTACCGAATCCTTGTTCATTGTCGATATAAAACACTTTGCTGGGTTTGACGCAGTAGAACTTGACCTTGAGAAAGGCCCGATGAAGAATGCCGCTGCTGGGGTCACTGAAGATTTTAATGATCTCGGGGAACTTGAGTGCATAGACTGCCATGGCCTTGGCCTTTGTGATTACCGATCCCACCTCCAACACCTCGCCCTCCAATTGTATACCCTTGATTTTACGCCAATCCCGGTAATCTTCTTGTATGGTCACGGCAACCTTCGAATTGTTATGCAAGTTCTGACAGTGACGTGATTGAGGGTCGGAAAAAAAATAAAGATCTAAGTCATCGCTTGCATAAAAGACCGTAGCCGTCCAGGGCATGTTATTGTCGCATGTTCCTAGCGTCATCGTATTATGGCCTTCGATGTAGCTCAGGATCTGTTGCTTTAATTCGTCAGACATAAAACCAGCTCACAATGGGTCCTCAGAGAACGTTCAAGAGATCAAAGTCAACAAGATATTTTGCGCCGAGACGTTTCCAAATTGAAATCCGAAATCCGAATTTCGAAATACGAAACAACTTTAAAATCTCAATTCCCAAAATCCAAAACCTGCCAATGAGAATTATTCATGTGTTTTGAAACTAGAATTTTGAGTACTCCCTATTTGTTTCGAATTTCGGATTTCGAGATTCGAAATTGCAATCTCATTTGTATTTTTGCCAGCCCCAGGGTGACCGACGCATGAGCGGGGTTTTCCGTAACTCCCCAATACTTTTCGCCCCCACACATAGCATGGCGATTCGCAATTCCTGAAGAATCCTGGAAAGGAACTCAACGACCTTGTCGGATGATTCCAGGGCCGGATTCAATAGGGGCTGGCCGATTCCAACCATGTCGGCACCCAGAGCGAAAGCCGTAGCTACGTCGACACCGTTACGGATGCCCCCGGATGCCACAATCTCCAGTTCCGGCACGGCTCCACGTACCTCGACCAGCGCCACGTCAGTCGGGATTCCCCAACTCGCAAACGTATCGTCAGCGAGTTGGCCCTTTTGGGCTGCGCGTTTTGCTTCCACTGCGTACCATGAGGTTCCCCCGGAACCGGCAACGTCAATGGCCCGGACCCCGGCCTGTTTGAGTCGAAGGGCCACCTCTGCAGAGATGCCGCTTCCCACCTCCTTGGCCACCACGGGCACCTCCAAACGTTTACAAACTTCACTGATTTTCTGTGTCAGGCCGCGAAAGTTTCGGTTTCCTTCCGGTTGCACCGCTTCCTGTAGAACATTGAGATGCAACACGAGACCGTCCGCTTGAATCATCTGAACCGCCCGCCGGCAGTGCTCGACATCGTAGCCATAGTTGAGCTGAACGGCGCCCAGATTGCTGAGGAGCAAGATATCCGGTGCGAAGTCTCGGACCTGAAAGGACTTAACGGCAACGGGCTCCTCCAGAGCAACTCTTTGAGAACCCAAACCCATGGCCAAGCCCAGACGTTGTGCTGCCTCGGCCAGGTTCCGGTTGACCCTCCTGGCCAGCTCGAATCCGCCTGTCATAGAAGAAATCAACACGGGAGCCTTGAGTTCTTTTCCGAGAAAAGTCCCTTCCAGGTTAATGTCACCAATATCCAAGTCGGGAAGGGCGTTGTGAACGAAGGCGTAGAGATTCAACCCCGTCGCATGAGGAAACGCCACGGTCTTCTCATCCAAGCAGAGTTCAAGGTGCTCTTTTTTCCTCTGTTGCGTCTTCGAAAGGACTTTTTTAGCCTTCTTGGCGGGCATGGTGCTGCGGAGTTAAGCTCATCGGCGCCGTTTCGCGGCCGGCCTCGGCTTGCTACCGCTTACCACGGAAACGGATTTTTTTGTGCCCTGCGGACTGTTGGACATGGAAACTTTGGCACCGGCTTCCGTTCCCCTGGCGGCCTCGGGGTGACGTTTCATCTGGTCATCGTCCCATCGCTGGAAAAGATCGAGACCGATATCGAATTGATCTAGGACTCGCGCGACGGTCTGGTCAATCACATCGTCCAAAGTTTTCGGCCGATGATAAAAGGCCGGAACGGGGGGGAAAATCACTGCGCCGATACGCGTCAAAGAGACCATACTTTCCAAATGCCCGAGATGCAGCGGCGTTTCACGGGTCACCAGCACCAGTTTTTTTCTTTCCTTCAGGATCACATCGGCCGCTCGTACCAGCAAATCCCCTCCAACCGAGAGAGCGATGCCCCCCAGGGATTTCATGGAACACGGGGCGATCACCATTCCCTCGGTACGGAAGGAGCCGCTGGCAATGCTGGCCCCAACGTTGTTGATGTCGTGGACAAAATCCGCCATGGCCTCCACATCCTTCACCGAATGCGGTGTCTCCACCTGGATGGTCATCTTAGCCGCCCGGGTCAAAACCAGATGCGTTTCGATATCCTCCACCTTGGACAATACTTCGAGTATGCGAATACCAAAAATAGCGCCCGTGGCGCCTGAAAGACCGACGATAAGTCGACGCACAGAATTCCTCCTAAGGTCCTATTTCCCGACAAATTCCAAGGTCAGATGATCTCCGTCCTTAACCTTTAGGGTATCCTTCACATGGTAAGGGGCAATCACCTCAAGCTTGTCTTCAGGGTAGCTGTCCACTTCGGGTACAAGAACAGCAACCGTACCGTCATCCTTGTCTGACCTGGGCGACTGTGTAAACCGCGCCAAGTAGCATCGAGCGTGACAAAAGGAAGTCTCCGCAGGAGGGACATCAATGCCCTCGTGGGACTCCTTAAGCTCTTTCCAAGATTGCTTGGCTTCAACACTTTCCAAACGCAGGTTCAGTGTCCCCGGATGCGGAGCGAAGCCTACTTTTTCCCTAATCGCCCGCTGGACCCACTCCAAAGCCATGAACGAGGCCCCCTGGCCAATATCCGTAAAGACCACTCCAGTAATTTTATTGCTTGCGGTCATGGAAAGTTCTTTGCCTTGCTTTTCAAATTCTTCGTTACTTTTCGTCAGCAATACTCTACGGCAACCGTGAGGCGGACAATGAACCGCCTTTGCCCCCCCGGCGGACCTGGATCAGCTCCGCGATTATGGATACGGCGATCTCTTCCGGCGTCTCCGCCCGGATATCCAGACCAATGGGTGCATGAACCCTCTCGATCACTTCTTCGGCGATTTTCTCTTCTTCGCGGAACCGGTGGAAGCACGCCTTGACCCGTCTCCGACTACCGATCATGCCGATGTATCTGGCGGGGCTATGAATGACTTCACGGAGACAAGGCTCATCGTAAACATGACCACGGGTGACCAGGACGATATAGGTTGTGGGTGTAATGGTAATACCCTTGAGGGTCTGTGACATCTCCCCCACGAGCACCTCGTCCGCTTCTGGAAATCGTTCCCGGTTGGCGAACAGAATCCGGTCATCAATGACCGTGACGTGAAAGTCCAGCAGCTTTGCGATCTTTGCCAGTGGCACAGCAATGTGACCGGCACCGACGACAATCAGTTTCGGCGGTGTGAGCATGACGTCAAGGTAGACGTCCACTTTCCCGCCGCCCGTGGAGAGGTCCAACGAAATGAGTTTGGATCGCTCCTCCTTCAACCGAGTTCTCGCCTCTTCGGCAATGGCCGACAGCAACGCTTTATCTTTAATGTCACCGGACGATATTTTTCCGTCCCGGACGAGACATTTCGCGCCCGGTTCCACCCGGTTGCTGTCACTGGAGTTTACCACCGTTGCCAACACCGCAGAGACACGCGTCTTCTGGATGTCGACCAATTCTTCAATCAACTCACTCATTCTTTCGTCGGGCTCTTTTCCGCCCCTTTCCACCAGGGATCGATGAAAACGTTCATCACGCCGCCACACACTGCCGGGCTATCGGTGGAAATATCGTCCAGCAGATCTACCTGCACCACCTTGGGTTTGCGGGTACGAATTACCTCGATGGCTTCGCGCCGGACATCCGCCTCCCCACACCCGCCACCAATGGTCCCTAAAATCTCTCCCCAAGCTGTAACCGCCATCTTTGCCCCCACTTCCCTCGGTGTGGATCCGCGGGTTGACACGATGGTGGCGACCGCCAGGGTCTCGCCTTTGTCCAAAAACTCTTTGATCTGGTTGTAAATATCGTCCATCACGGGACCTCCTAGGCCACAATTCGTTGCATCGTAGAACCCAGTGTAACGAGGCTTTCAACGTTGTGAACCGACAAGAAATAGTCCAAATGAGGCAACACGGCTTGCATTCCCTTGCACAGCGGCTGGTAGTCCTTGCTGGCCAGAAGCGGATTGAGCCAAATCACCTTATGGCACCGTCTTTTCAAGTTTATCATTTCCTGCTCTAGCAAAGCCACATTTCCACGGTCCCAGCCGTCGCTGATGATAACCACGACGGTCCGGTGACTGACGAGACTAGGAGCAAATTCCCGATTAAATGTCGACAGAGAGCGTCCAATGTTGGTACCCCCGGACCAACCCATCACATCCCCCGAGATTCTATCGAGGGCGTTTACGATATCGCGGGTACGGATCATGTGAGTGATTCGGGTGAGGGAGGTGCTGAACACAAAAGTCTCCACGCCCCAAAGTTCGTTCTGCAGGCCGTACATAAACTGGATCAAAAAACGGCTATAGCAGTCCATCGATCCGCTGACGTCGCAGAGGAGCACGATCCTGGTTTTCTTTATCCGGCGCTTACGGGTGACAAAGTCGATGAGCTCCCCCCCGTACTTGATGTTTTTTCTCATGGTCCAACGAGGGTCGATCTCATCCCCCTTGGTGGAGCGTTTTTTCCGACGGCTGACCTGGGTCGCTATCTTCGACGCGATGAGAAGAATAGCCCGGCTAATGGCGCGGCTCTCTTCGATTCCCATCTCACTGAAGTCCTTCCGGTTCAGGACCTCCTGAGGACTGTAAGTAGGAAGCGACAGCGGATCTCCTTCTTCCGTTTCATCCTCCTCACCGCTAGCGGCCTCCGCGGATTCTTCCTGAATCTCTCCGGGTTCATCCCATCCCTCCCGGGAAACGGAAGCGGGCATGACCATCTCTTCGGACTCGCCGGCTTCCTCGGCTTCACCCACACCCGTCCAAAAGCATTCGAAGACGCGGTCGAACAGAGGCATTTGCTCCCTTTCAGAAACCATATTGGCCCGCAAAACGGAATAAAAGTCCTCCCGTCGGCCGATATCGACGTATTCAAGAGAGCGGCTTGCGTCCATGACCTGGCTCAGGCCAATCCTTACACCCAGTTCTTTCATCACCCGACCAAAGGCCAGGAGATTAGGCAGCAACCCGGTGCCACGCACCCCGGCGACGGATTGAACCGCCTTAACTATATCTTCATCGGTGGGCGGGTCAGTGCTCATCAGGATTGAAACCTCGCGGGCTCTTTAAGGATTCCCCCCAGGTCCAGTTTTTTATTTGCGACCTCTTCTTGCAAATGGTGGAGATCCTCTTTGTATTTGAATACACACCCCATAGTTTCCTCAAGGGTCTTCTCGTCCAGCTGATCACGATGGAGTGCCATCAAGGCGGACGCCCAGTCCAGGGTTTCGGCCACCCCCGGCCGTTTGTAGAAATTCATCTGGCGGACCTGCTGCATGAAGGCGCATATCTGTTTAGCCAAAAGATCCCCTACGTGCTCGTATTTTGTCATGACGATCTCGTATTCCTTTTCGAAGGTGGGATACTCGATCCAGTGGTAAAGACAACGCCGCTTCAACGCATCATGAATCTCCCGGGTTCGGTTGGACGTCAGGAAAACGTAGGGGCGTTGCTTTGCGCGTATGGTGCCGATTTCCGGAATGGTGATCTGAAAATCGGAAAGCACTTCCAGTAGAAATGCCTCGAACTCCATGTCCGCACGATCGATCTCGTCAATCAGGAGTACCGGTGGTGACGCACCCTCGCTCTGAATCGCCTCCAAGAGAGGTCTTTTGACGATGTACTCTTCCGTGAAAATCTCCGTCTCCAGGTTACGGCGGTCTCCCTCCCCCACTTCCTCCAACTTGATGCGGAGCATCTGCTTGGGATAGTTCCATTCGTAGAGTGCGGTATTGGCATCCAATCCCTCGTAACACTGAAGTCGGATGAGCGGAGACTCCAGCACCTCGGAAAGCACCTTGGCAATCTCGGTTTTCCCGACTCCGGCCTCTCCCTCCAAAAGCACGGGCTTGCCCAAGTGAATGGAGAGGAAGACCACGGTGGCCAGGCTTCTGTCGCATATATATTGTTGATTTCTCAAGACTTCCTGAATTTTCTCAATGGTGAGTTTTTTTGGAATCATCGCTACCTCTCCCTTGTAATTTAAAGACGCTAACCATACTCCGTTTCCCCATGGGGTTCAATGTCATTGTCCTATGGCACCCCCGTCATTCTCGCTTGAAATCAATGTACTTTACCGCAGCCATTCGAAGCAAGCGGCTCGACTTCACCGGGGTACCGCTCAATTCGCGAGTCCTTTTTCCTGGAGGCGAGCCTGGTATTTCTGCCAGGACTCCTCCCACCTTTGTCGAATCTCCTCCGCGGGACTTTCAAAATCGTCGATCCGGCGGAGGGTTTGAACCAAAAGTTTCACGCTGCCTTCCACGTCCCCCAGATGGACCCCCTCCGGTGCAATCACCTTGCCTCCCTGGTTGTGATAATTCCTGAGCGGAATGGCAATCCCCCCGGCGGCATATCCCTTCAATTGAAAGGGCGTTGCCTCGCAGGTACCGCCGTCCATCACCCTTCGTTGATATAAGAATTGGCTGTCTTTTTTCTTTTCTTCGCCGGCCACGTGATCCATAAACAACACCATCTGATGATGAAACATGCTGGTGCGATCTCCCAGCCTAATGACGGGACCGGATCCCAGACGAACTCCGGGCAAGGCCTTGCTGGTTTCAATGGAGATCATCCTCGTGTCCGGAGGAATACTTCCATTTTTGAGAGCCCCGAGGGTTCCGATGAATCCAATCTCTTCCGCGCGGGTAAAAATGGCATGGACGCCTATTTCGAGCCCTCTCTGTCTGATTTCCGTCAGGGCTGCAACCATGGTGGCACAGCCCACCAGATCGTCCGCCCCTTTGGTGTAGATCAAATCCCCACGGCGACGGTAGGGTACAAGATCCCACGTGCCAAAGTCTCCTCTCTCGACCTTTCCCTCGATGGCCAGTACCATCTTGTCCACTCTTCCTTGAGTGTTCTTTGAGAAGGTCTCCACCGTCCCCCGTGCGGCTACGTTTCCCGAAGCGCCGTGGTATATGATTATTCGCGCGCCCTTGAAGTATTTTGGATCCACGCCACCGTACCACTGAGCCTCGGCCCGGGATTCACCCCCTTCAAGGACTTCGAAGCCAGGATGGTCCATATGGGCAACCCAGACCACCCGGCAGTCTCCTTTCCCGGATCGAACGGTGAGGTTGCCACAGGAATCCTCCTGGGGATCGAAACCCAAGCTTTTTAATTCCTCATGGAGAAACGTCCTGACGAACCCCTCATGGAACGTGGCCGTAGGCAGCGGCAACAACCTCTCCAGGAGAGGGATCAATGTCATCCGAACCGACATAAGGTTCTCAAGGCAGGTGTCGTGTAATGCGGATTACTCATCATTCTTTTTCTTTTCCGCCAGTTCTCTCTTCCAACCCAGCGTCCTGGCCTTTGCCCCCACGGCTTCTGCCTCCGCAATCATCCCCTTGCGCTGATAGAAAATGGACAGGCTCGTATGGGCGAGTTCATCCTCCGGACTCACTTCGATGAGTTTCTTTCCCACCTCAATGGCCTCATCGAGTCGTTCCAGGTTCGCATAGGCCATGGCGAGGGCATGCAGCGCATCCTCGTAAGCAGGATCCAGCCTCAGTGCCTCTTTGTAAGCTTCCAGGGCCTGCTCGATTTTGTTCTCCGCCAACAGGTCCATACCCTGATTAAACCAATCTTCCTTGGTCATATGGTGCTCTCCTCCTGGCCCGGATGAAGTCTAGCCCAGAAATCCGGGGATCAGCAACTCCTTAAATCCTTCCAGATTGAATTATTTCCTTGGGTTTGCCACATATGACTTGATATCTTGACAGATACTCTCAAGAGGCCTGTAATAGAGACAGAATAAGCGGCAAACATGAAGTTTCTCCCTAGCGACATAGCGTACTTTGTCAACGACCCCGAGACACGCCAGAACACTTGGGCTTTGACGAAGTATCTTGTCTTTCTGGTTTGCGTTATCGCGGTGTATTCCGTCCTGTTTCACCTCATTATGCTGCACGCCGAGGGACAAACGCACTCCTGGCTGACCGGCGTTTACTGGACCTTAACCGTCATGACTACCCTGGGATTCGGGGACATTACTTTTCACAGCGACATCGGGCGGGCGTTCAGTATCTTGGTATTGTTATCCGGCATCGTGCTTCTTCTCATCGTGTTGCCATTTACTTTCATCCGATTTTTCTATGCCCCGTGGCTCGAGGCACGGGTTCGACAACAGGCGCCCCGTAAGGCTAGAGAGGACACAAGCGGACATGTCATTATTTGTACCTACGACAGTGTCGCCCCGGGGCTTATCGATAGACTCGACGTCTACGGCATTCCATACTATGTGATTGAACCCGACCCCACGGTAGCCGCAGGAATGGACCGAGACGGTATATCCGTCGTCACGGGAGAAGTGGACGGCCGATCGACGTATCAAGCTCTTAAAACCTCTAAGGCCCGATTGGTATTTGCCAATTGCGCGGATACCATCAACACCAACATCACGTTAACCGTTCGGGAAGTAGCACCCGACGTACCCATGATCGCCATTATCGAAGCCGAGGACTCTACGGACATTTTGGAGTTGAGCGGCTGTACTCAAGTACTGCCTCTGAAACAGCGATTAGGGGAACGACTTGCCAATCGGGTGAATACGGGTCACGCCCAATCACACGTTATTGGCAGCTTCAGAGATTTAAAGATTGCGGAGTTTCCAGTCCACAACACCCCTCTCGCGGGTCACACCATAAGGGAGACGAAGATTCGGGAGGCCACGGGTGTCAATATTGTTGCCGTGTGGGAGCGCGGGCGGCTCCACCCCGCGTTTCCAGACACCTATTTGTCTAACTACAGTGTGCCGGTGGTGGTGGGGACGGAAGAGCAGATACTCGAACTGGACGCCTTGCTGGTCATTTACGATACCAACTACAACCCCGTATTGGTCATTGGAGGGGGTAAAGTGGGCAGGGCAACGGCGCGGGAGATCAAGAGAAAGGGAATTCCCGTCTATCTAGTGGAACGGAATGAAGCGTTGCGGGAACGCATCGGGAATATTCCCGATCGACTGTTCATTGGTGACGCGGCGGATCGGGAAGTCCTTATGGGAGCTGGCTTACGAGAGGCGCCATCGGTCATCCTCACTACAAATGATGATGCGATGAACATTTACCTGGCGGTTTATCTGCGCCGTCTCAATCCGGATCTTCGAATCGTGAGCCGAATCACCCATGAAAGAAATATTGAGGCCATCCATCGGGCAGGGGCAGACTTTGTCCTCAGTTACGCATCGCTGGGCGCCGAATATGTGCTTTCATTCCTGCAGGGTCACGAGCTAGTAATGCTTGGAGAAGGCGTCGAGCTATTTGCCGTTCCCCTACCTACTTCTCTGAACGGTCAGACACTGGCGGCGAGTGAGATTGCGGCCCGAACGGGGCTGAACGTCATCGGAATCCAACAAAACGGCCAAGTCGTAACCAATCCACCGCCTGCAACGACCCTGACCAGGGGAAGCGAACTGCTAATGCTCGGCAGTACCCGCCAGCGACAGGTCTTTACCGAAGTGTTTAGCTAACGCCCGTGCAAAAACGCTGCGGGGAGGCAAAGCGCTCGGCGCAAAGCGTAAAGACTTTCTCGGGCCAAGACGCAAAGCTCGCCAAGATTTCTAGCCGATACTAGCGCAGTTGTTCGGAGATAATGTTTTTCCGCGGATGACCGAAACTTTGCTTTTTTTGTTTGTCGGGAGATAACGGCAACAAAAACTTACTCTATCGCGGACTATAACCGGATCTCAATTCTGTTTAACGGATATTTAAACGCCGATTCTTCGTAGTATGACAAAAGCAAAGTGAATTGAGTTCTGGCCACAATGGCCAGATAAAAATCTGAGTTAATCTGCGGTTAAATTCTTAAAGAATTTACCGGCGGACTCTATGCGCCTTGCGCTATGCACTATGCCGATAACGTCTAGGCCGCCTGGCCTACCAGTCCACGGTAATGTCCACCCTTGGATATGGGTGCCAAGCCTTTGATAATGGTCCGCCAGTGCTCACCGCCGTCACCGCTCCACAGAACGCTTCCACCCGTAGTACCCGCAAACACCTGGACACCGTCCGAAGACTCTTCGAGGCACATGGCTTCGACACTGTGAGGCATGCGGTCCTTCAAACCGCTCCCCATAATCTCCCAGGTGGCCCCGCCGTCGCGGCTCCTGGAAATTCTGGTCTGAGCCGTCTCTTCACGCCATGTGGGAGGACTCTTTCGTCCAGCGGAAATTAGCAAGTAGTTGGGGTCACTGGGCTTGAAAACCAGCTGATCCGGATACCCCCCATATTCGCTTCCCCGAGTGAAGGTGTTTTCCCAGTTTTTACCGCCGTCATGGCTTCGCCAGAGACCCATTCCGCCGGTGACGTACAGATGGTCTGGATTGCTGGGACTCACGATACAGCGGTGGACGTCTTCGTACATGCCGGGTAGCTCTTTCCATGTCACCCCATCATCCGTGCTTCTCAGTAATGCCCCCACCTCAATGCTCCCGTATACGATGTGGGGATTATCTGGGGCAAAGTTGATATGTTTCAGGTGGGCAATGTGGGGCGGGCCTGGAAATCGCCAATCCTTGTGGCTGGGAACGTCCTTTAAACCTGGACGCTCGGTCCAGTTTTTACCCAGATCGTCACTGATAAATAGACAAGCCGGCTCGGTACCCGCTAATAACCTAACTTTGCCGGGGATACGGGCTTTGGCAAGGCTATAGACATTTGTCTCGGTGAGCCCGTCGTTACACTCCTCCCAAGTACGCCCCCCGTCGGCGCTGGCCATGATACCACCCTGACGAATTCCGGCAAACCACTGTCCACTCTCTTCTTCAAAAATCAGGGCATGGATATGCTTACCCTCAAGGGCTCTATGGGCTACGCGCCATCCGGTACGATCGCGCTCGATCGTAGCGACACCGTCAAGGGTGCCCACCAGTACTTGGTGACTTCCGGACGCGGAGGAGTATACCGTCTCACCGCCGCCGTGGGATAGCGAAAGAGCCATCAGCTGCCCCCTTTCACATGACCGATCAGTCGTTGATAAGACCGGTTCTTCCTGATCTTTGGACCTTTCTTTCGAGCTAGCCGGCTAGACTGCCTGGGCCTGCTCCACGAGTGGACGGTAGTGTCCGCCCTTGGAAACGGGTGCCAGATCCTTGATGATAGTCTCCCAGTGATCGCCGCCGTCCTTGCTCCAAAGAACCGTACCCCCAGTGGTCCCCGCAAATATCTGAACCTGACCACCCGCTTCCTGGAGGCACATGGCTTCAACGCTAGCCTGCATCTTGTCCTGGAGTCCACCAGCCAGGATTTCCCAGGTGGCGCCTCCATCTCGGCTACGTGAAATTCTAGAATTGGCCCGATGCTCGGTACGCCACGCTCCAGGACTTTTTTCTCCGGCGGAGATCAGCATATAGTTGGGGTCACTGGGCTTGAAGACCAGTTGGTCCGGGTACCCGCCATAGGGGCTTCCGGGGCTAAATGTGTTTTCCCAGCTTCCTCCATCGTCTTTGCTCCGCCACAAGCCCATGCCGCCCGTCACATAGAGGTGCTTGGGATTGTTGGGATTGATGATGCAACGGTGCACGTCTTCGTAAACGCCGGTGAGTACCTGCCAGGTTTCCCCGTCGTCGGTGCTCTTTAACAGCGCGCCTACTTCAATACTTCCGTAAATCGTATGGGAATTGCCCGGTTGGAAATTGATGTGCTTGAGATGGGCGATGTGTGGCGGCGCGGGGAAACTCCATTTTTCATGTCCCGGCACCTGTTTCAGGCTTGGCCGTTCCGTCCAGCTTTGACCCAGGTCATCGCTGATAAAGAGCGACGCCGGTTCCGTACCGGCGAACAGTCTCACCTTCCCGTTGATTTGAGCTTTGGAAAGGCTGTAGACGTCTTTCTCGGTCAAACCTTTGTCGCGCTGTTCCCAAGTCTTGCCCCCGTCGGAACTCGCAAAGATGCCGCCCTTGGTTACTCCGGCAAACCACTGCCCGCTTTGCTCTTCAAATAAAAGAGCGTGAATGTGTTTGCCCTGAAGCGCCCGGTTGGTAATGCGCCAACCCGGATCGTCCCGCTCAATGGTGATCACCCCGTCAAGGGTCCCCACCAGCACATCGTTGCTGAGCGACCCGGAAGAATAGATGGTTTCTCCTCCGCCATGGGATAGTGAAATAGCCATAAGGGGTCTCCTTTCAGGTCACCGTTCGAAGGGCGACCCGGTATGATTCAAAGCATTTTCGGCAAACTTCAAAAATATACACCTCTCGTATCCGATGCAGGCCTATGATGTCAAGCTACTTCGGGTTTCATCAAGGGCGGTTGGCTCCGCTCCTTGCTAAAACACCATGAACTCTTTGGTTGAATAACGGTCAATTTCGGTGGAGGATAAAAATTGTACAAAACCAGTTGAAAACGCCTCAAACCGCGTCACATAGGACGGCTGCCGGGTCTTTCAGCGCCGTGGCTCTACCGGGCAGGAGAGTAAGGCTTCCACTGTCGCCTCAGTATCTGTAAAATCAGGCAGGACGGCGTCAGGCTCAAATAGCCGCAATTCCTCCACTGGGTAACGCCCGGTTCCAACGAGCAGACACTTCATTCCATTCTGCCGGGCAGCGGCGAGGTCCTTTGGCGTATCGCCAACAATGACACAATCCTCAGGCTCCAACGAAACCCCAAGGGCCAGTTCCCATCTCTCTCTGGCGATTTTCGGCAGGTCTCCGCGGTGCCGAGAATCGCTTCCGTAGGCTCCCAGAGTCAAAAAGGAGTGCAAACCCACAGCCTCCAGCTTTAGTTTCCCGGTCACTTCCAGGTTTCCGGTGACAACTCCTTGATGGATACCTTCCCGTCGGTCGAGTTCCTGCACCAACTCCAAAACTCCGGGCAAAGACATCAGCGTGGTTACGCCTTGCCCAATGGTCTCGGCATAGCTCCTATGGAGGTTTTTAGCGAACGTCTCCCAATGTTCCTCGGTAATTTCCACTTCATGATTCGCAGCCGCAAATATGTCTTCCAGAATGATCGGATCGGTATTTCCATCGGGAATCACCGTACGAATGTCCCCCGCAATTCCAAAGGTCCTTTCTATGGCGAGATTAAAGGGAACATACCCATTGCGGGACCTGATCAAAGTGCCGTCCACATCAAAGAGAATAAGCCGAGCCATCGATGGTTACCTTGAGAAATTATTGACACAGATCGACGGGGCTGACAAACGAGCTGTTCCGTCAAATGACCACCTTAACGAAAACTTAACTATTGCGGCAAAGTAAAATCTCGTCCCGATGGGCTTAACCTTTAGAGCGCCTAGGAGTAGGATACGATGCGAGGGGGGAATCACGTAAAAATGACCAGTCGGCCACAGGATCCGTAAGCCTCCAATGAGTTGACAAAATCTACTGTCTGGGCTAGGAACGGTATTAGTTTTGGGTGGCTTTTGCGCAACTGGCGTCTAAGTGGAAGAAACCACGGAGGAGCGCTAAGCTTGAAGACGGCCGAACGCCTGGGTCTCTTGTAATAAAGAGGTTCAGGCTTTTTTTTTGGTGCGAGATGATTAAACAGTACCTTTTCACTCCTGGTCCCACTCCCATACCCGATGATGTAATGGCGGCAATGTCGCAGCCTATCATCCACCATCGGACTCCAAAGTTCAGCAAAATCTTTACCGAAGTAAGACAGGGACTAAAAGATCTCTTTGGCACAAAAAATGATGTTCTTATGCTTGCCTCGTCGGGCACGGGCGCGATGGAAGCTGCAGTTTCAAATCTGTTTTCCCCGGGCGAAAAGGTCCTGGTGGTCAACGGGGGCAAATTCGGCGAGCGCTGGTTAAAAATCTGCCAGGCCTTTGGAGTTGAACCCATCGAAATTAAGGTTGAATGGGGGAAGGCCGTCAAACCCGAGGTCATTGAGAAACACCTGCAAGTCTACCCGGACATCCAGGCGGTCCTGCTGCAAGCCAGTGAAACTTCCACCACTGCACTTCATCCCGTCAGAGAAATATCAAAGGTTACTGGAAAAGGCCCCCTTCTCATCGTGGATGGGATCACTGCGGTTGGTGTCGTTCCCCTACCCCAAGACGATTGGGGTGTCGACGTTCTCCTGACGGGTTCCCAGAAGGCCCTCATGCTCCCTCCCGGCCTCGGCTTTATATCCATGAATGACCGGGCTTGGAAGAGAACAGAAACAGCAAAGTGTTCCCGGTTTTACTATGACCTGCGACTCGAAAAAAAGAGTCAGGACAAAGGAGAAACCGCGTTTACCCCAGCCATCTCCCTCATTCTCGGACTCGGTGCTGCACTTAAAATGATCCAGGAAGAAGGATTGGAACGGGTCTACGTTCGTCACGAAAGACTGGCCAGAGCCACACGAGCGGCGGCTGAAGCCTTGGGGTTAGAGCTGCTTGCGCCGGAGAACCCCAGTCCAGTTGCCACTGCCATTCGAGTCCCCGACGGAATAGACGGGAACAAATTTGTCGATTATCTGCTGAGTTCCATGGGTATTGCTTTCGCCGGGGGACAGGATCACCTGGTGGGCAAGATCGTTCGCATTGCCCATGTGGGCTATATGGGAGCTTTCGATGTACTGGTAGCCATCGGGGCGCTGGAAATGGCGCTGAGAAAGTTTGGTTTCTTGGTCAAGCTCGGGCAAGGCATCGGTGCAGCGGAGGAGATCCTCATGGAAGCCTTGGAAGATCAATCAGTCAGAGGGAAAAAATGAAGGTTCTGGTAACCGACCCGCTCCCGGAAGAGGGTATCCAGGCGTTTAAAAAAGTGCAGGGGTTGGAAGTTGACCAGCGACCCGGAATAAAGCACGACGAGCTTAAATCCATTATCAAGGACTACGACGGACTCGTCATTCGAAGCGGGACCAAAGTCACTGCCGACATCGTGGAGGCGGCGACTAACTTGAAAGTCATCGGCAGGGCCGGCGTCGGGGTCGAAAACATTGACATCGATGCCGCCAGCAAAAAGGGCATCGTTGTCATGAACACTCCGGGTGGGAACAATGTGACCACCGGGGAACATGCCATTAGTCTCATGATGTCCCTGGCCCGCCATATTCCCCAGGCTGTGAGCTCCCTCAAGGGCGGTCAGTGGACCCGCCAAAAGTTTACCGGGGTGGAGCTTTGCAACAAAACCCTCGGAATCATCGGCCTTGGAAACGTCGGTCGCATTGTTGCGGAGCGAGCGATAGGTCTGCGGATGAAGGTCCTGGGTTATGACCCGTTTCTCACAGCCGAAAGTGCCGCTCGGTTGGGGGTGGCTCTGGTGAGTCTGGACGAGATCTTCCAAAAATCTGATTTTATTACGGTGCACACGCCGTTAACCAATGAAACCAAAGGGCTTATCAACCGAAATGCTTTTGCCAAGATGAAAAAAGGAGTGCGCATCATCAACTGCGCCCGTGGGGGCATCGTAGACGAGGGCGACCTTGTGGAAAGCCTGCGGGAAGGGAAAGTCGCCGGCGCTGCTCTGGACGTGTTCGTCGAGGAGCCTCCTCCCGCCGACCATCCTCTGCTTCAAATGGAACAGGTCATTGCCACCCCACACCTTGGGGCCTCTACGGATGAGGCGCAGTTAAACGTCGGGATCGCCGTTGCCGAGCAGGTGGTGGACTTCCTGACCGGAGAGGTCATTCGGTTCGCGGTCAACGTGCCGTCCGTCAGCCCCGAGCTTCTCAACACGCTTCGCCCCTACCTGCTGCTGGGAGAAAAGCTGGGTAGCTTTCAAGTCCAGATGCTGGCGAAAGTGCCTGAAGAAGTTCAGGTGGAATACGGAGGCGAGGTCGCCCAGTACGACGTGGCCCCTCTTACATTGGCAGTATTGAAGGGAATCCTGACCCCCATCATGGACACCAGCATTAACTACGTCAACGCACCGCTCATCGCCCGGGAGCGGGGAATTCGGGTTGTCGAGTCCAAAAGCAGCCGGGCCAGCGATTTCGCCAGCTCCATTATCGTGAGGGTCAAAAACCGTGACAAAGAGGCGGAAGTCGAGGGAGCGATCTTCGGCAATAACAACCCACGGATTGTCAGAATCAATAACTTCTATCTGGAAGCCGTCCCCGAGGGCAACATTCTCATTCTTAACAACAAGGACGTACCCGGTGTCGTGGGGACCCTGGGAAACTTTCTCGGCGACAAGGGCATAAACATCGCCGGGTTGGAATTGGGCCGAGAGAAAGTCGGAGGCATGGCGATTGCCCTGTATCACGTGGACAATCCCATTCCCAGGGAGGTCCTCACGGCGTTACGCCGGTTGCCTAACATCGTCTCCGCGGTATTGGTGAAACTCTAAACGGATCCTCTGAAGTTTCATATTTATGAGTAACGTTGCCGTCATCGGAGCCCAATGGGGAGATGAGGGAAAAGGTAAGATCGTCGACCTGTTCGCCGAACACGCAGACGTCGTGGTGCGGTTTCAGGGAGGCAACAATGCCGGCCACACCCTTGTCGTCAACGGGGAAAAAACCATTTTGCACCTGATCCCGTCCGGTGCGCTTCACGGGAATAAAGTCTGCGTCATCGGAAACGGTGTTGTGGTGGATCCTGAGGTGCTGCTGGAGGAAATCCGGAACCTCAAGCAGCGGGGATATCTACAAAACGACTCGTTGCTGCGTATCAGTGAAGAGGCCCACCTCATCATGCCCTATCACAAGGCCATCGACCAGGCCCGGGAGCGGCTCAGGGGCAAGGGAAAAATCGGCACCACCGGCCGGGGCATTGGTCCAGCCTACGAGGACAAGGTGGCCCGGGTAGGAATTCGGTTCGTCGATCTTCTTGAACAGGACACGTTTCGCGAGAAGCTCGAATACAATTTGAAAGAAAAAAACATTTACCTAAAGGCGATCTTGAAAGAGAAAGCCCTGGACTTCAATAAAATCTACGAGACGCATTGCGACTACCGGGAGCATCTTAGATCTTTCGTGACCAATACGGGGATCCTCCTGGAGGGGACCATCAAGGACAAAAAACGCGTTCTCTTCGAAGGGGCTCAAGGAACTCTTCTCGATGTGGACCATGGGACCTACCCTTACGTCACCTCCTCCAATACCGTCATCGGCGAGGCCTGCATCGGAGCTGGGGTGGGGCCACAATACATTCACCAAATCGTGGGTATTACGAAAGCCTACACGACCCGGGTCGGGAGCGGCCCTTTTCCCACGGAGCTCGCGGGCCCGGAAGGGAAAAAGCTCATGCTAGAAGGGGACGAGTATGGGGCCACCACCGGGAGGGCCAGGCGGTGCGGTTGNNGTTGGCTTGACGCGGTCGGGGTACGTCACAGCGTAAGAATCAATGGAATGACCGGTCTGGCACTGACCAAGCTCGATGTTCTTACCGGATTCAAAAAAATTAAAGTATGCACTGCCTATCAAAGTGACGGTGACCTTTACCACGAGTTTCCCGCAAGTCAAAGGGTCATGGAAAAATCACAACCCGTATGGGAAGAATTGGAAGGATGGGACGAACCCATCTCCGGGGCAAGAAAATTTGACGAGCTTCCTACAAATGCCCAGAAATACGTTCACCGCCTCCAAGAGATCCTGCAGACTGAAATTATTCTCATTTCCGTTGGCCCCGGCCGTGAACAGACGATGCTCTTGAAAGACCCCTTTTCGTCTTCGAATTAAGAGTCTTTTTCTCGCAGCTACTGACTTCTTCTCCGACGGCGGGACCTATTTCTTCGCGGATCCGCCTGCCCGCTAATGGTCCCCTCCCGGATCATAACACCCTGCACAGTTCCCACGGACCGGTTGCTTTTGATTTGATGTCCTCTCCGCTGTAGGGATTCCCGGGTCGCCTCGGGAATCCCCTCCTCCACGCGGAGCTGATCGGGCTTCCACTGATGGTGGATACGCGGGGCCGCCACCGCGTCCTTGATGGGCATAGCAAAATCCAGCGCATTGAGGATGGTTTGCACCGTGGCACTGATGATTCTCGGGCCTCCTGAGGCACCCACAACGAGAATCGGTCGATCACCATCAAGAATGATGGTAGGGGTCATACTGCTCAGCGGAGTCTTTTTAGGCGCTATCGAGTTGGCGTGCCCGCCAATTAAACCGTACGTATTTGGCACACCTTCCTTGATGGAGAAGTCGTCCATCTCATTGTTGAGGATAATTCCCGTCTGCCGCACCATCACCTTGGATCCAAAAGTTGTATTGATCGTCAGGCTGCAGGAAACGGCGTTACCGTTGGCGTCAATCACACCGAAATGAGTAGTTCCGCCATCCTCGGGACCAAAGGCCGCGAGTCCATAGTATTCAGGCGGACGGGTTTTCACCGCCGAAATTCTGCTGCGAATCCAGATTGCATATTCTTTGGACAACAGCTTTTGCACGGGGATTTTTACAAAGTCGGGATCCCCCAGGTAGAGGGCGCGGTCCGCGAAGGCGTGCTTGGAGGCCTCCGTCAATAGATGGAGATAGGTTGCGGAATTATGACGGAACTCTTCGAGTTTATAACCTTCCAGTACATTAAGAATTTGAAGTAATGCAATCCCTCCGGAGCTCGGGGGAGGCATGGTGACCACCAACCGGTTACGGTAATTGCCGAGAATTGGACCCCGCCAAACCGGTTTATACGATTTGAGATCTTCCATTGTTAAAATGCCGCCGGATTCTTTCAGGTGCTGGGCAATGGCGGTGCCGATCCAGCCTTCGTAGAAAACCCGCGGCCCCTCACGGGAAATGGCTTTCAAGGTTTCACCCAACTCTGGCTGACGAACGATTTCTCCCTTTTCGTAGGGAGTCCCATCCGATTTCAAAAAGATTCTGGCAAAATTGGGATCCTTCTGGATGGTGGGAAGCTGGCGATTCACGGCATTGAAGAGCTTGGCTTCGACTGGAAATCCTTTCTGGGCAAACTCAATGGCCGGTGCGATGACCTTGTCCAGCGGCAGAGTGCCAAACCGTTTGAGCACCTCGACAAGACCCGCAACCTCCCCCGGTACGGCAACGGCCAGGGCACCTCTTTTGCTGAGTTTTGGATCGGCACGGCCGTTTTTTACATAGAGATCTTTGCCAGCGGCGGCGGGAGCCCGTTCTCGGAAATCAAGGGCGTGGGCTTTCCTTTCCTTGGACTGGTATATCACCATGAAGCCCCCTCCTCCCAAACCGGAAGAAGCAGGACTGACCACCCCCAGAGCAAAGGCCGTGGCCACAGCCGCATCCACGGCATTTCCTCCCTGCTCAAGGATTTTCATGCCCGCCTGGGTCGCTACAGAATTGTCCGCTACGACGATTCCTTGCGCCCCAACTTGAGCCAAGGAAGAGCGGACCAAAAGAGCAAAGACGAGAATGGCAAAATGGAAACAGAAAATACGCCGGGAATGAGGCCTTAGAAACATGGCAGACGATCTACTTTTTCTGGAGCTATTCTCGCAGTGCTGTCAATTAACAATTTGGTAAATTCAGGATTACGCCTAATCGAACAAACGATTCCGGGTCTGCACCCCCCGGTACCGCCAAGATCTTGATGAAAATCGATGAAGCCTCTACGGGATTACGCCCGTGGTATCCTTCATTTCTTCGGCGGAATCCGCCGAAGCAACCTCCTTCGCTCTTCGAGCTTCGGAGGATCCGACGGTCGCATTCATCCATGGGCTTACGCCCATGGTTTTTTGCGAAGGCGGACAAATCTCTAGTTAGCAACCGCTGTTGACACAATGCATTTCGGCCAACGTTTTTGCCGTTAAAATATCGTTTTTCTTTAAATCTTTGCAACTAAATTTGCAACCACGAAGTCTTTGACATATGACCTTTATGAGTTGTAGCCTACTGTTACAAATGGCTATAGGGGAGGCTTCGTGGCAGGCATGAAACTACTTCAAATTTGCGGTCTTATCGTGATCCTGGCGCTGACTATCTTCGTACCCGTTGAAGGTAGATCCGGGTTTGATGAAGAAACTGAACGGAACACCAATCGGCAAGAGGTAACCCTGGACGTCCGAAAGCCCTTACTGTCCGCCCTCCTGACCACGTTCAATATTCCCTTTCGGGGTCTCCTCTGCGTCTCAGATTTTGGGATGGCATATATCACCATGGGTGCAAGCGCTGGACGGCGGTACTCACAAGCCGCCGATTTCATCGAGCAGGGTTGCGAGGGACCCTGGATTCTTACACCGAGCAGGATCAGAGCCGAACAACAAAAAGTCGAGAAACTCAAAGGGGCTGCGTTCACCGAATACGATCAATGGTGAAATCTACCCAATCCTCGTTTTTCAAAATACTGTTGATGATAGTCCTCTGCAGGATAAAACTCCGAAGCCTTTGTGATTTCCGTTACAATCGGATTCTTGAACCGACCACTTTCTTCAAGTGCCTGTTTTGAGGCTTCGGCCCGAGCCCTCTGCTCGTCATCGTGAAAGAAGATAGCTGACCGGTACTGCTCCCCAATGTCAGGTCCCTGACGATTCAACGTGGTTGGGTCGTGCACATTCCAAAATACCGATAGGAGTTCATCATAAGTCACCTTGGCAGGGTCGAACTCTACCTGAACAACCTCTGCATGTCCGGTTGTTCCCGAACAAACATGCTCGTAGGTGGGGTTCTGGAAATGACCGCCGGAATAACCCACAGTGGTGCTGGTCACTCCATTGACCCGGTGAAATGCGGATTCGACGCCCCAAAAACATCCGGCTGCAAAAGTCGCCTTCTGACCCATGATTTTTGCGCCTCCTTGAAATTCTTTCGTCACCAACAAGAAATGTTCCGGAAAGGATTAATCTGACACCCTTTCATGGGGAGTTCAATACACCACCCGCACCTCCCAATGCATGAGTCACAAGTTAAAAGTGCTGAGTCCTGAGTAGGGAAAAGTCAGAATCATCAACCACTATCGACGAAAGGCCCGAGCCGAGGGGGCGAACCATGAAAGGCGAGGGCATAACGGCTTCCGCCGTTGAACAATAGAGCAGTAGAAAATGGAATAGTGGGTAACTCGGAGCGAGCGGTTGATCTTGCTTTTTTCGTTGCTTCTACTGATCCAATTGCTAACGTTCTAAGGCGCATCCCGCCTTCCCATTGCCCTTACCTGGAAGGGCTCGCCCTCGAAAGCGAGGCGGCAGTTGGATAAGTGATAGGTTTTACTGACCCCTGAGACGATTTGGCGAAGCCGAATTGTCTCTTGAGCTGAAACCGCGCCGGTGCCATGATCAGCGCTAGGATGCCCGAGTACCCTGATGTCGTTGTATACATTGAAGCCCTCGAGTCTCGAGTCGTTTCAGAAACCCTGGAGCGCATCCGGCTAACCAGTCCGTTTTTACTCCGCTCCGTGGACCCGCCCATCTTTGCGGCGGAAGGAAAAAAAGTTCTTGGTTTGCGAAGACTAGGGAAACGAATCGTCTTTCATCTCGATGGGGATCTCTTCCTTGTTATGCATCTGATGATCGCAGGGCGGTTGCACTGGAAGCCGGCAGGGGCCAAGGTTCCCGGGAAACTTGGTCTGGCGGCTTTTGACTTTTCTTCCGGCACCTTGATGCTTACCGAAGCCGGGACCCGTAAACGCGCATCCGTCCATCTTGTCGCGGGCCACGATGCGCTGGGGAGCCTCGACCCGGGAGGCATGGAAGTCCTCGAGTCAGACCTGTCCGCCTTTCGACAGGCTCTCACTCGCGAAAATCATACCCTGAAACGCGCGCTCACAGACCCTCACCTGTTCAGCGGAATCGGTAACGCCTACTCCGATGAGATCCTTCACCGTGCACGACTCTCCCCCATACGCCTGACCCAACAACTCAAAGATATTGAGATTGAAACACTCTACGAGGCCGTGGGACTCACACTGCGGGAGTGGACCGATCGTCTCCGAATCGAAGCCGCTAAAAGCTTTCCTGAGAAAGTGACGGCTTTCCGGGAGGGCATGGCCGTGCATGGGCGCTACCGCAAGCCCTGCCCCGTGTGCGGTGCTCCAGTACAGCGAATCGTCTACGCTGAGAACGAGACCAACTACTGTGCGACCTGTCAATCCGGGGGTAAGTTGTTGGCGGACCGGGCCCTCTCGCGCCTGATCAAAGGAGACTGGCCCAGAACTCTCGAAGAGTGGGAAGCCATAAAAGCAGATAAAAGCACCGCATCCGCTCCCGCCGCGAGGGCAGGCAACCGGACCCGAATGCGCGGTCGCCGTCGCTAACCCCGATGCGTTATGAAAGGCTCGAAGCCGTCGCTTATTGCGCCTGCCTGATCATTTGCAAAACTTGATCCGTGGTACGAACCCGAGCCATGCGAGGAAAAACCAGGTCCATCAATGCGTCGAGGGCCCGCTGGTCGTGGGACGTGGTGCACGCGTCACGTACAATGATCATGTTGTAATCCGCATCCCTGCCGGAATATACCGTGGACGCTACGCCCACCTCCGTCGAGCCACCGGCAATAATGAGGGTGTCGGCCCCCCGGGCGCGCAGAGATAAATCCAAGCATGTTTGATAGAAGGCACTCCAACGATACTTCGGGATGTAGTAATCCTCCGGTTGGGGGTCGAGCTCAGCAGGAATCTCCGAGCTACTGTGTCCTGCCATGATGCCCGGTTTACCCTTGGTCACAATACCGTTGGGCCATGGCTGTAAGCTCATTGTTGTGTCGGTAAGGATGGTCGCGGAAGAGGCACCGTCGGGTCTGTGGTTACCCTTGGCGAAAAATATCGGGATATGAGCCTCCCGCCCCCCTTTCATCAGGCGAATGGCATTGTCCACCTGGGGCTTAATGGCCGGTTTTATGGACCCCTCGGGGTTGTACCAATAGCCCTTCAGGGTATCGAAATAGAGAATCACCGTTTTTTTCAACTCGATATCGTTAAGCCCCATGGATGGTTACCTCCTTGAGATTATCGTATTTTGACTCCCCGCCGCTCCTTGTCTTGTGCGACCCTCCACCCTCCCGTAGCATACCACTCGATCTGGCGAAACAGGGCCATGAGGATGCGAACGTCTTTTTCCTCTAGACCCGCTCTGCCAAGAATCCGTCGCAGCGCCAACAGGATATGGTCGGGATTATGTGAGTCCAGGAAGCCAATCTTAAGAAGAGAGCTTCTCATGCGATCGAACAAGCGCTCGATGTTTTCCGCCTGGGCTCGGTTTAACGCTAATTGGTTGGTCGAGTCAAAGGAACTCAGGTATAGCTCGTATAGGCAGACCATAACCGCCTGTGCCACGTTCAGGGAAGGGTAGTCCTGATGGGTCGGAATCGTAATCAGCCCCTGACAGTGCATGAGATCGCGATTGTTGAGGCCGTGATCCTCCGGTCCGAAGACCAGCGCCACGGGAGACAAACCTCTTTTGGCAGCGGCGACCATATCCGGTGCCGCCTCTCGGAGGGTCCGGCTATGGCTTCGATACAGCCCCCCACGACAGGTCGTCCCTATCACCAGGCCGCAATCCGCCACCGCCTCCCGTAAGCTTTCAAACTTACGAATCTCCTTTAGCAGATCCTTTGCGTGAACCGCCATGGCCCTGGCCCCGAAGGTCTGCGTTCTTCCCTTCCCGACAACCACCAGATCCTTAAGCCCCACATTTTTCATGGCCCGGGCCACCGATCCAATGTTGCCAGAGCCCCTGGGGCGAACCAGGATGATGCGAATATTTTCTAACATCTGATTCCTATTTTCTGGCGAACGGACACATCCTATTTTTTAAGATGACATCGCGATTTCGTTTATCGAATTCCGTCCTGTAACCGAAATCTCTGTGCATAATGGAATTCTCATCGTTGTTATGTTCGGCGCCAAAGGCATGGCCCATTTCGTGGATCACAGCTAAAGCGTCCCATGTTATTTCTTGAGAATTCGGCCGATAAAAGAAAGGATCCGTGACGGCGCTCACCATGTAGCTGGCCAAGCCATCGTGACAATTTCCGAGGCGATCCACACGCGCTCGCCCCGCCCCATAGCGATCTACACTTTCCCCGGTGAAACCGATGATCATGTCAATACGATCCTTTGTACCTTTCAGGGGGAAATCCTTTTTCAGCGCTGAAAGCAAGACCTTTGTTGATCGTGTACTCTTATCTACGGGCCATGCCGCGACTTTGACGACGACAAAGCGTACCTGGAACTCCCGCTCGAAATATTCCGAGGTCGCATGAACCAGTCCTTCCGCCGTCTTTGACCAATTGCGACCAACCTTTTGCAGCGCGGGATCGCCCATCACTTTCACTCGCACGACACGCACGGGCCTCTCTTGCAACGCCGGACCCGTGGCACAGGATGTCCCCAACAGCAGGAATAATCCGAGACCTACACGGCAGGCTCCGGAGATCAAAAACGAAAACGACTTAGTAATTCTGCAGCAGGCTATCCGTGGGTGCGTAGTCGTCCGTGAGTTCGGGCACATCATCATCGGCAATGGGTCCATCATAATAGGAATCGGAGATATCCCTGAGAGATTCCGGAAACAATCCGCGCCCCAGGGACGTGGCCCGCTTGACTATCTCCTGTATGCTTACTCTTACCGGGTCCTTGCTGGCCACAATGATGATGTTTTGCGAATTCCACAGACTGTCTTCATCCGCACCAAGGGTGGGAAAGATGTAAAGCTGTGGGAATATTCCCCGGATGGTCTTGATCATGGAACGAACGATCTTACTTCTTGGCCCCGTGACCGAACCAATCATGTTCACCACCACGGCACCTTTGGAGGAAAGCTTGCTGCCGGCAATCTGAAAAAACTCTTTGGTGGTCAGGTGGAAGGGGACCGCGTCCGCATAATAAGCGTCCAGCAGGACCAGGTCGTATAACCGCGGCGCTCTCATCAAAAATAGACGGCCGTCCTGGGCGTGAACCCTTACGTTCTTATCCTCCTTGAAGTGGAAATACTTCTTCGCCACCTCGATCACGACCGGATCGATCTCGGCCACATCCACTTCCATGGATGGAAACTCGTGTTGATATTTTTTTGCAATGGAACCGCCTCCTAGGCCAATGATCAATACCCGCTGGGGTTCCGGCCTCAGGGTCAATCCCAGGGATGTGAAACGGGGGTAAAGCAAACGCAAGGAGGTAGGCTCCTTGAGTGTCATGGCGCTCTGGAGTGTACGGTCAAAATAGAGATACCGCGCTTCGGAATCTTGTTCCACCTTGATCCGATGGTAGAACGTATCCTTCTCGAATATGACCTTTGCTCTGGCGAGGCCCGTGGAAGCCATAAATCCAGATACCATAGCCAGCCAAAAAATTGTAACGGCCTTCAAGGAACGGCGCAAATAGAAGACGGCCCCCGCGAGGGTCGTCAGAATCACCAGGGTCAGACCCAGGGAGTGAACGATGCCGGTCACGCCCAGGATGGGAATGAGATAAAAAGCGGTGAACAGGGTGCCAAAGATGCTCCCCGCCGTGGAGAGAGCATAAAGAGTCCCCGCCGTACTCCCCACCGTGGTCAGCGCCGTGGCACTCAAGCGAACCGCGTAGGGCGATATGGTGCCTAAAAAGATGCTGGGAGGCAGAAATATGATCATGCTGGCAATCAAAGGGTTCATTCTGTTACCGAAGTTTACCTGGGCGATCCACAGATTGACATGGGGATAGATGAAGGGGACCAGGTAGATTAGCACACCAGGGATCAAAAGGAGAACGAGCAGCCCCATGAACGAAGGATTTCGGGTCGACAGCCATCCTCCCCAATAGTATCCGACGCTCAATGCTGCCAGCACCACCGAGATCAAACTTCCCCAGACAAATATCGAGTTTCCAAAGTAAGGGGCCAGCACTCGACTGCCGATGATCTCAAAACCCATGAGCACGGCCCCGCTCGTGAAAACAATAAAATGAAGTAAATATTGATTATTCATGAGTTTGGTTCCTTGGCTTCGGAGGTTTAGAACTCCCAGCTTTCATCTTCGCCTTCCTCCACCAAAGACACCGGCTCCAATAACTCCTCAGGGATGTCCTCGATGAACTGAGACGGGCGGGAGAGAATTGTCGACATAGAACGGTCATAGACTTTGATGGGATAACTGATGTAGAGCTTTTCCTTTGCTCGGGTGGCCGCCACGTAGAGCAACCGTCTCTCCTCTTCCAACTCTTCCTCGGTATTAACGTTATAGAAAGACGGGAACCGGCCTTCCAGTGCCCATATGATGAAAACAGAGTTCCACTCCAATCCTTTAGCCGAATGAATCGTCGAAAGCACCAGGGGGCCCTCATCAGGATCCACGGCCAGCATGCCTCCGACGCTGTCCGTTGGAGGCTCCAGGGCCATATCGGTGAGTAGTCGCTCCAAACTGCTGTAACGTTCGGTCATAGTCAGGAAATGTTCCAGATCCCTGGTGCGCTTCGGGTGATCGTCCGGATACTTCCGCTTGAGAATGGGCAGGTAGTACTGGCTCAGATATTGAGCCTGTTGAGGCGGCCGGGCCCATTCCCCGCAAGCTTCCAGCACCTGGGCCAAGGTCTTAAGCCCCACCGCGACTTTTCCTTTCGCATTGAATGACCGGAGTCGTTCCCACGGCAATCCACCGTCCGTGACCCACTGAATCACCTTCTGACAGAGCTGGGGTCCCACACCTTCGAGTAGTAACAGGGCACGTCCCCACGACACCGTATCTTGAGGATTATAGGAGATCCTCAGGTGAGCGAGGAGGTCCTTGATATGGGCGCTTTCCATAAATTGGAATCCCCCGCGCTTCACGAAGGGGATATTGTGGCGAGCCAACTCCATCTCCAGGTCAAAGGAATGAAAGCTGGAACGGAACAAAACGGCCATGTCCCAAAGAGGGACGCCTTCCTCTCTTAGCTCCAACACCTTCTGACAGACAAAACGGGACTGCATCTGTTCGTTCTCGGCACGTACTAACAGCGGGACTTCTCCATTCTCTTTGTGGGTAAAAAGTTTCTTTTCGTATCTTTCCTTCGCCCGCCGTATCAATTCGTTGGTAAAACTCAAAATGGGTTGAGTGCTCCGGTAATTCTCTTCCAGGTAGATGAGCTTGGCGCCGGGGAATTCCGTGGGGAAGTCCATAATATTGCGGAAATGAGCTCCGCGGAATGAGTAGATGCTCTGGGCGTCATCTCCCACCACCATCACATTGCTATGGCTGGCCGCCAAAAGACGAATGATCTGGGACTGGAGGCGATTGGTGTCCTGGTATTCATCCACCATTATGTAACGGTATCGCTCGGAAAGATGGCACCGCACCTCTTCTTGATCCGAGAGCAGGTCCCGAAGCTGAGTTAAAAGATCATCGTAGTCGAGCAGTGTCCGGTCGCGTTTATAGTCCTGGTAGCGTTGGCATAATGTGAGGAGCTCATCCAAAGCCTCGAACAGATGGGGATAGTCCCTTTCGATCAAGTCCGTAATGGACACCTGCTTGTTCAGAGCCATGCTGTATATTTCGGCCACAGTTTGTTTGCGGGGGAATCTCTTCTCCTTCGTATTGAGACCCATGTCCACACGAAGGTGCTGGATGACATCCTCGCTATCCGATCGATCCATAATGGTAAAGGCGGTGGACAGTCCCACCTTTCGTCCGTATTGCCTGAGGACCATATTGGCAAAAGAGTGAAAGGTGCCACCGGCAACCCTTTCGCAACGGTTGTCGATAAGCAGACTGGCCCTTCTGAGCATTTCCTCCGCAGCCCGCCGGGTAAACGTCAGCAGCAAGATGGACTGTGGGTCTACCCCAAGGTCCACGAGTCGAGCCACACGGTACACCAAGGTCCTGGTTTTTCCCGTCCCGGCGCCGGCAATAACCAGAAGCGGCCCATCCATGGCGGTTACCGCGGCATGCTGTCCGTCGTTGAGTTCCTGCCGGTAATTGATACCTGAAATGCTGCGCGGTGGCTCACCGCTCTTTTTTAAGAGATACTTTCGCGCCAAGGGGCTCCTCCGGTAGCAACTAAACCTACTAATTTTCCTTGGCATCGGCAAGGAGAAGAGATGGGTGTGGTAATTGATTACGTGTTAGGAACGAGCGAAACGACCAGCAAAAATAGCGGAGGCTCGCCCCCGAGAGCGAGGAGAGTCATGGAAGACGACTTAATATGGGAGGTGGGGCTCGGGGGCCTGCTCAAAACCAGTTACGAGTTTTAAGTGCTGAGGACTGGGCTAGGAGGCAAAGAGCAGGGAGCAAGGGGTAATTGGCCAACCGAGAGACAGAACAGAATACGTACCGATAGCAATAATGACGAGAGCGCTAGCGTCCCTGAGCGTAGGATTGGTTGTGAGGCGCTGGAAGCCTCTGCGAAGCGGAGGAAGAGCAGCGTCGACTGTTTGAGCGAAGCGAGTTTCGGCGCTGCCCGAAGCGAGCAGCTAAGGCTTCCCGCCGAGCAACCAGTGGAGCGATGCGACGCTAGCTCTTCCCGGATGGGTCTCAACGAAGCCGCCAATGAGTTGCGGCCCCCTGCGCCCTGCTAGTCACTTGGGGGAACGTGTGAGATGAAAGACCTCGCCGAGGGGGCGAGCCATGAAAGGCGAGGGCATAACGGATTGCACCGCGGAACAATAGTGCAGTAGACAATGGAGTTATGGATTACTCGGATCCGGAGTCTTACCTTGTATTTTTCCTCTTTCTACTGCTCTAATTTCCCATTTCCAATGTTCCAAGGCGCGTAGCGCCTTTGCGGGTTGTTGCTTTTCCGCAGCAATTTATCTACAAGGGCGAATCATGAAAATCTTAAGACTCTACACAGGATCCGATGGTGAATCCCATTTCGAGGAGATCGAGATGGATTTCAAACCCAGGGGGAATGCCACCGAAACAACTCCGGTTCAAGACGCGGCGGAAATCGTCTTTCGTAGCGCCCCTCCTGGCCACGTGCAGGAATGGCATCCGGCACCCCGACGTCAATACGTGATCACCCTCTCGGGGCAAGGGGAAATCGAAACCGGTGACGGTACCATTCGCCGATTTGGCCCGGGGGATGTCATGCTTGCGGACGATTTGACCGGAAAGGGTCACATCACTCGATCGGTGGGCTCTGAACCACGGGTCTATGCCACCATTCCCTTGAAATAACATTGGGGAGAATTCGATTCTCGCGAAGACGCAAAGCAAGCCAAGTTTAAATTAGGTTTACAATTTCGAAACTCGAAATCCGAAATTCGAAACAAATCCTAATGATCAAAAAAAATAAGATTCCAAACAATCCCGTTTTGGATTTCGATTTTTAGGATTTGGTAATTTGAGTTTGTTTGAGATTTCGAGCTTCGAATTTCGGATTTAAATTCGGAGCTGAAGGCTGATGGCTGAGAGCTGACAGCTAAAAATTAGCGCTCTGCCCTATGCCGTTTTAATATGAAATACATCAGGATCTACACCGGGACCGACGGTCAATCCCATTTCGAAGATCTCGATTTCGAGTTTGCTCCACGAGGCGACGCCACATTGACGACACCTAGTACAGGCGCATCGGAGGTCTTTTTCCGGCGGGCAAATCCCGGTTACGTCAACGATTGGCACAAAGCGCCAAGACGGCAATACGTCATCACCCTTGCGGGGCAGTGGGAGATCGAGGTGGGCGACGGCTCGAAGCGAACCTTCGGTGCCGGAGATATTCTACTTGCCGAAGATGTAACCGGCCAGGGTCATAAGTCCAAAGTGTTGGGATCCCAACCTCGTATCTATGCTTTCGTTCCTCTGAGTTAAGCGCTCCATCACCTGCAAACCGACCTCCTGCGAATAGAATTAGCAAGCCTTTCGCTTTCATCAGCCAATCCACTCAAGTTGAAATTGACTGGTGCGTGTGTAACCCTATGCTTTGAATTGATACGATAGGAAATGTGGAGTCGACCCCAACCCTAGCGCTCCACGATACCCCGGCAGCTTAATCATGAATCAGGCCAAGAACCTCCTTCGTGAGCTTCCCTCAGTGGATCGCCTGCTCAAGCACCCACGGAGCGGGCGGCTCCTGGAGCGGTACAACCGCGAGTACGTCACTCAGAAATGCAGGGAGTCTCTCGCCGATGTTCGTAACCTGCTCCGGCAAGGCGACCGCCACACACAAAAAGAAGTGCAGGAGGAGTCCATCCTGGATCGTATTGAGGCAAACATCACCGCGGACGACCAGCCAAGACTCAAGCGGGTTATCAATGCGACCGGCACGGTCCTGCACACCAATCTAGGACGCGCCGTTTTGCCCGAGGCGGCCCTGGTGGCCCTTGAAACCATTGCACGTCATCCCGTCAATCTGGAATACGATCTCTCCAAAGGCAAACGGGGGAAGAGAGAGGAACCCATCGAAGACACCCTGGTGGAGCTTACCGGCGCAGAGGCTGCAACCGTGGTTAACAACAACGCCGCGGCTGTGCTGCTCGGTTTGAACACACTAGCCCTCGGCAAGGAGGTGATCGTTTCCCGTGGAGAACTCATTGAAATCGGCGGTTCGTTCCGGATTCCGGAAATCATGGAAAAAAGCGGTGCCATCTTGAAGGAGGTTGGCAGCACCAACCGCACTCATCCGAGGGACTATGAGAGGGCGATCACCAAGAAAACCGCCCTATTGCTCAAAGTGCACACCAGCAACTATCGGATTGTCGGATTTTCCTCCGAAGTCGATCTTCCGGACCTTGTGGCTATCGGTAAGAAACACAAGATTCCCGTCATGGAAGACCTGGGTAGCGGAGCCTTCGTGGATCTGAGCCAGTACGGCTTACCGAAGGAACCCCTGGTAGCCGAGCGGATTCGGCTGGGAGCCGATGTGGTGACCTTCAGTGGGGATAAGATTCTTGGAGGGCCACAGTCAGGGTTAATCGTAGGCAAAGAGACCTGGATCAACCGAATGAACAATAACCCCCTCAAGAGAGCACTTCGCTGTGGCAAGCTTACCCTGGGAGTCTTGGAAGCGGTGCTCAGGCTCTACCGGCAATCCCCCGATGTGACGCAACTCATCCCGACCCTCAAGGCCTTCACGCGCCCGCTGGAGGAAGTGGAAGAGATGGGCAAACAACTGATTCCCCTCTTGAAAAAGGCCCTGGGAGAGGGGTTCTTGGTGAGCTTGGAAGATTCGGGTTCCGAAATCGGCAGCGGTTCGCTTCCCACGGAGGAGATTCCTACGAAGGTCATTGCCATTCATCACCGAGGCATGGGTGCGCAAAAGATCGCGCAAATGTTCCGAGCATCAGACCCGCCCATCATCGGACGAATCAAAGACAAACGATTCCTGCTAGATTTGCGGGCTATCTTTAACCCTGATGACTTGATTCCTCGACCAGGGACGGGGTCCTCCGAATAAGCCCTTCTTTTGTGACATAATCCCGCAACCTGCTCTCGAGTAATCGCCGCCCACGCGACACCCTGGAACGTAAAGTTCCGATGGGACAGGCCATGACCTGTGCGGCTTCTTCATAGCTCAACTCTTCAATATCCACCAGACTGACGGCCCGGCGGTAATCTGGAGGCAGCTCGTTCAACGCCTCCTCCACCTCCTCGTGAAGGTGATTCTCCTGGAGCAGGTTTTCTGGATCCCCCCGCTCCATGATCTCTTCCTGCTCCACCGCCACTGCGCACATCTGATCCAAGCACTCGCAATCCACCATCTCCGGTTCCCTTTTCATGTGCCGATATCGGTTGATGAAGAGATGCCTCAATATGGATACGAGCCAGGCCTTACAGTTTGACCCAGGCTGGTACCTATCAAAGTAACGAAACGCCCGGAGATAGGTTTCCTGGACGAGATCCTCTGCCCTTGCCCTTTTTTTGGTTAGATAAGACGCGACCTTATACAAGTGTGATCGCTGGGGTAATGCAACGCGTTCAAACTCAGCCTTTAAGGCACAGCGACGCTCGCTGAACTGCTCCGGTTGGTCTCCCTCCGATAACTCACCCGTGGACTCGCTCATCCCTTGCCTCCCGTTGTGACTATGAATGATCCGTTTTCGCATCTGCAGCCGCGTCGCTTCTGGTAATGCAGGCCCAACAACCGCAGAATTGCACGAAAACTAGATCAATCGGGTTGCAAGTCCTATGCCACGTCGGTTACGCCACCATTCTCTCATAAGCCATTTAAATTAAAGAAGAAACTCTGATTCCACTGGCTTTAGATCGGCCCCTTGCCAGGGTGCAAATTCACAAATTTTTGCCTCACCTTACCGACATTGAGACTTTCTGTCAGCTGGGTTGCCACTGGGAGGGTGTGCCTAGCCCTTGCTATCACCCCGCAAGGAGTCTCGATCATGATGTCGCCATTTCGAAAGGGCTGCAGGCGGCTGCATTCCACCGGCTTTTCTGTTACGATCTTGCTCACCCCAGGGACAGGGGTGATCATGCCGTACATAATTGGAACTGCGGGCCATATAGATCACGGCAAAACCAGCCTCATCAGGGCCTTGACCGGTCAAGACACCGATCGGCTCAAGGAAGAGAAAGAGCGTGGCATTTCCATTGACCTTGGCTTTGCCCACATGGATCTACCGGATGGCAGCCAGGCAGGAATCGTGGATGTACCTGGTCATGAGCGGTTCATCCGCAACATGTTGGCCGGTGCTCACGGGATGGACCTCGTTCTCTTTACAGTCGCCGCCGACGACGGAGTGATGCCTCAAACCGAGGAGCACTTGGATATTGTCCATCTTCTGGGCGTCAAACTGGTTATCTTCCTCATCACCAAAACGGACCTCGTTTCGCCGGCAAGGATTCCCGATGTGGAGGAGGAGATTCGCATCCTGACCGCCGGGACAACACTGGAAGACTCGCCCATACTTAAGTTTTCAGCCGTCACCGGGGAAGGTCTGACGGAGCTGCGCGAACAGATCATGAAAGTGTTACAAAGCGCAAGCCAACAGCCCTCGGACAGCTATTTTCGTCTTCCCGTGGACCGCGTGTTCGCGTTAGCCGGCCACGGCGTCATTGTGACGGGCACCGCTCTTAGCGGCGAGGTCCATGTGGGGGACCGGGTCCTGTGCCTGCCTGGAGATCAGAACTTTCGGGTGCGTAGTCTGCAGGTCCATAATCAATCCGTCAATACGGCGGGGTGGGGCCAGCGGGTTGCATTGAACCTCGCCGGGCCAGAAAGGTCCTCCATTGAGCGCGGTCATGTGATCTGCCACGAAAAACTCAATCGCACATCGGATCTATTCGATGCCCATTTCGAGGTACGCCCCGCTGCCACAAAAGGGATCAAGAATCACCAAAGGGTTCGGGTCCATTTGGGCACCGCGGAGCGATTGGGGAAGATCGTCCTTTTAGGCCAGATGGAAAAACTAGAGCCGAAGGAGACGGCTTTTTGTCAAATCGCTCTCACCGCTCCGCTACTGGTCATGCGGGGTGACCGGTTTATCGTTCGAGACGAAACCGCTCAACGCACCTTGGGCGGGGGACAAATCATCCACCCCTGGGCGCAACGGCACAAACGAGGTGAAAAGGACCTCCAAAAGAGGCTGGAGTCTCTAGCCGGCGACATTGGAACGGAGCTTATAGAAGCCTTCCTGGATGAAAACACAGAGTTTGCCACCTCCGCTAAAACTACCGGTGAGTTTCTCAACCTGGTGGAGAGCAAAACCCAGGAATGGATCCAAAAGACAACGGGCGTTTTGAAGTTTACCTCCGAAAGCGAAGAAGTCTACACTACGGAGAAAAAGTGGCGGAACCTCAAAAATAGCATCCTTTCAGTTTTGAAAGAGTTTCACTTGGGTCATCCTCTAGCTCCCGGGATGGATATGGAGGAGCTACGAGCCAATTTGCCCTTCGAGATACCCACCCGATTGTTTCGGACCCTGTTGGATCAGCTGGCGGGTGAAAAGGCCGTGGCACGGGAGGGGAATTTTGTGCGCCTGCCGGCACACAAGATCCAATTGCAGGATGCAGAACGATCCGTGACGGAAAAAATTAAAGGCGTTCTGGGGCGCTCTCCCCTGGCCCCGCCGGATTTAAAGGAAATAGAAAAGCAAGTTGGACTGGCCCGAGGCAAGTTGACGGAAGTCATCCGGGTTATGGAACGGGAAGGCAGTATCGTTCGAATTGCAACGGATCTCTATTTTCTCTCTGAATCCGTTGACAGGGTAAAAGCAGTCCTATATAAGTACCTCTCGGAGCACAAGGAGATCAACGCGGCAACGTTTCGCGACCTGCTAAATTCCAGTCGTAAATTTACCATTGCCCTTCTTGAACATTTTGACCGCGAAGGGATTACGATCAGGATTGGGGACACGAGGAAACTCAAGTCGCCGCCCACTCGTTAAGAGAGACAATAGCGAGGGGATCAATCCTTGGTGATCTTGAAATCGGACGAGCGTAGGGAATACGATGCGACAAAAAGCGATCAAACTGACGCACCACGTTAAGGCTTCCGGTTGAGCTGCGAAGCTCGGCCCAGCCGACCTGGTGCAAGTTTTGCACGACTTACCCAAGACCGAAAATCCCGGAGTCATTGTCGGTACGGAAACCGCCGACGATGCCGGCGTCTTTCGACTGCGTCCCGACCTGGCCATCGTGAATACCGTGGACTTCTTTACCCCCATTGTCGATGATCCCTACCTGTTCGGCCAGGTTTCCGCGACCAATGCCCTGAGCGACGTATACGCCATGGGTGGTGAACCGACGACTTGCATGAACATCGTCTGCTTCCCTAAAGGAAAGATGGACATCCAGGTACTGGGAAAGATTTTAAAGGGCGGCGCCGACAAGGTTCGTGAATCCGGGGCCGTGATCATTGGAGGACACAGCATCATCGACGATGAGATTAAATTCGGTATGGCCGTAACTGGAGTGATCCATCCGGACCGCGTCGTAAGAAACGTCGGTGTCCAGGAGGGAGACGCCCTCATCTTAACCAAGGGCCTAGGAACCGGCATAATCTCGACGGCGCTGAAAAAGGGGAAAGCCTCCAAAGAAAGCATTGATGCCGCCGTTACATCCATGACCACCCTGAATAAGAACGCCTCCACCGTGATGCGAAAATTTCCCGTTCACGCCTGCTCTGACATCACGGGATATGGATTGTTGGGGCATGCTCTTGAAATGGCCACGGGAAGCGGGGTGACCTTGGTTCTGGAATCGGATAAGATGCCTGTGCTTCACCAGAGCCAAAAACTTGCCGATAAGGGTTATCTCACGGGAGGAAGCAAGAGAAACCGGGATTATCTAAAGGACAAAGTGACCATCGGCCCCAAAATCAATCCTGGCCTCGTGGAGGTCGCATTTGACCCACAGACCTCGGGTGGACTCCTCATCGCCCTTCCTCAAAAACATGCGGGAAAAATGGTCGATGACCTCATCGCGAATGGCGTAGAGCACGCCACCAACGTCGGCCACGCAGTCTCCCTCCAAAAAGCCTGGGTCCGACTGGCCTGACCGTTCCTGTTTCCACCCTTGACCTATATACCAGAGTCATGGTAAATGGCCGTCTTCTGGCTCAAGGTGCTTCTCGCTATAAATCCTCGACCCTGCGTCAGAATCTTGATTTATGAAGGCTTTAAACAGCCGATTCTTACGCTATTATCTTCCCGCGGATTCATCGCTGACCTTACCCAAGCGGTGGTTAAGCCTGAAATTCGAATCGGACTCCAATTCAGTCGTATGCTTTAGGAATTTCAATGGGCAGGGGTGTTCCGCTATAGAGAGTTTGCCCGTGAGCAATCGGTTACTTGATTTAATGAAGAGGTTGTAATGGACGCAGCGTTAGAAGCAGCGGTTTCCGGTCTCTTAGGTATTCTAACTTTAAAATCCCTCGCCTTTATGACCCTTGGGGTACTCATCGGAAGTATCGTTGGTTTTCTACCGGGGGTGGGAGGACCGACCACCCTGGCCATTATGCTGCCTTTTGTCATGACCATGAAGGACCCCATGCTCGTTATTGCCATCCTGGTGGGCATGGACGCCGTGGGAAACACAGCGAATAGTTTTCCTTCTATCCTGATTTCCGTGCCGGGGGGCGCCGGTTCGCAGGCTACGATCCTCGATGGATATCCCCTGGCAAAACAGGGGCAAGCGGCCCGGGCCCTCAGTGCATCCTTTATGTCGTCTCTGCTAGGTGGATTCATTGGTCCCATAATCCTTATTGCCTCTCTGCCAATTCTGCGTCCCCTGGTGCTCGCCTTCGGCTCCCCCGAATTTTTCGTGTTGACGCTCTGGGGCCTGACCATGGTCGCTGTCCTGAGCGGCAACGCCCCGGCCAAGGGTTTGACGGCTGCGGTGCTGGGTGTCCTCATCGCCACGGTGGGCTCTGACCCCAAGTCCGGGATAGAGCGTTTCGCTTTTGATTCAGCCTATCTATGGACGGGGGTGAGCCTCATCATTGTCGCCCTGGGCATGTTCGGCGTTCCGGAAGTCATCGCCCTGGCAACTCAAAAGACAAGCATTGCTCAAAGTCGGGACATCGGCGAAGGTTTCATGCAAGGGATATACGATACCCTGAAGAACTGGTGGCTCGTAATAAGATCCGCCATCATTGGCGCGTGGGTAGGATTTCTGCCCGGCCTTGGGAGCTCAGTGGCTGATTGGTTCGCCTACGCGAACGCCGCTCAGACGGAGAAAAATACACAAAATTTTGGTAAAGGGGACATTCGAGGGGTTATAGCCCCAGAATCATCCAACAACGCCAAGGAGGCCGGTAGTTATATACCCACCTTAGCCTTTGGGATTCCCGGCGGGACGTCCACGGCGCTGATTCTCATTGCGTTTATCACTGTCGGCATCAAACCCGGTCCCGAGATGCTGACGACGCAATTGAATTTTACCTTTGCCGTCATTTGGACCCTGGCTATTGCTAATGTCCTGGCGGTAGCCCTCTGTATGATCTTGACCAAACCCCTGGCCAAGGCTTGTTTTCTGCCGTTTAACACCATCGTTCCCTTGGTTGCCGTGTTCGTTTTTGTGGGTGCTTTCGCCGCCAACTTCAGTGCCTATGACCTCGTGACTTTGTTCATTTTTTCGCTTCTCGGGTTCATGATGAGAAGACATGGATGGCCCCGACCTCCCCTGCTGCTTGGAGTCGTCCTGGGGAACAAAATGGAGAGATACCTGTGGCTCTCTTACGCCCGTTTCGGCCTGGAGTGGTTGCTACGCCCAGGAGTCATTATCCTCTTCGCTCTCGTCCTGGCTTCCCTCCTCTTTCCCTACCTCAAACAATTAAGAGAGAGGAGGCAAAAAGCAGCCGTTGCCGTGAGGCCTGTTTAAGAAAGCCATGGAAAGAAGCTACAAATTTCAACTGGAACGAATTTTATTTACACTGTTCATTGTTTGCGTTTTAGTCGTCGCTCTCCAACGGTCCCTCGATTGGCCGCTACGGGCCTCGATCCTCATCCTGCTCCTTGGTGGCGTTGGTTTGCTTCTCGCACTGTTACAGCTTGGGATGGACTTTAAAGCCATTTTCCATGAGCCAACCAAGGAGGCCAAAGGGATGTCTTTTGACGTCCCCATGCCCGAGTCCGGAGGTTCCCGCTGGGGTGACCTGGAAATTTGGAGTTGGCTCATTGCATTGTATCTAACCATCTGGCTTGTGGGATTTCCCATTGCCGTGCCCCTCTGGGTCTTTGCCTATTCAAAGTTTTACGGCTCAGGCTGGATCACTTCCATTTCCTTGACTGTCGTTGCATGGGCTTTCATTTACGGCGTCTTTGAGCGTGCCCTGCACGTGCCCTGGCCCGACGCCCTTCTCTTTTAGAGGGAGGTTTGAAGGATTTCCTCCACGCGACTTCCTTCCCAGCCCGCACGCGGCTGCGTGAGCTCCATGTTTTAGTTCAAGTTTTTTCGCACTTCGAAACCGAGCGGGCAAAACATCCGATCCCAAAAATTATCCCAAACGAGATCTCCAAACCTTTCTCGTAAGACTTTACGCCATGGATTCTGGTAGCGCCCCATTCGTCAATGCACCCCGGTCCAAAACTCTGATTCTCATTTACCTTCTATCACTCGTACTTTCGGGTTGCAGCCTGCTTTACGAACTCCTCATTGCACAGACCTTGTCCTTGATCGCCGGGAACATGGTTATCTGGTACAGCCTGACCGTGGGGACCTACCTTGCCGCCATGGGGCTAGGGGCAATTCTTTACGGCTCACCGTCTAAGTTCCGGGACTGGAACCGGCTCTTTCGGGTCGAGATCCTATTGAGCCTCATGGGGGCTTCTTCGGTGCTCATTCTCAAATACACTCATACGCTGTACATCCTCCTGGAAGATTCGCCCGTTGGAGGGACCCTCGGCACGGTTATGTTTTTCGGAGTTTCCTTTCTACTGACCGTGAGCATTGGCATCCTCACCGGGATGGAACTGCCCCTCTTGATCAATCTCGGCAACGAAGTTGCGGCGGTGCGAAATGTAACTAATCGGGTGCTCGGTTGGGATTACATTGGCTCCCTTGCAGGGGGTGTGTTATTCCCTCTTTACCTGGTTCCGTATTTCGCGTTGCACACCATCGGGTTCATGATCGCGGGCCTGAACCTTCTCATCGCCTTATTTATCCTGCGCCATTTTCTCGCCCCGGCTCGAGGGTCAAACTGGAAAACAGTGGCAAGTGCTGCCTTTGGCGCAGTGCTCGCCTTCGCCTATTTCTCCGGGCCGCAGATTGAACAGTACTTTCTGAAAAAATATTATTTCGCTCCTTCTTCAGGGACCACCTTTGAGAACCTCGTTCGTCGAATGCACGATATACCACCGGTATTTCGCGAAAGCTCGCCCTATCAGAAAATCGATATCGTCCATGTTCCGGGGACCACAGGCAGCGAATTGGAATTCTACTCCACAAAACTCGAAGAAGACGAATCCATGCCGGAAGACTACTTTTTATTTCTCAACGGAGATATTCAGTTCGCATCTAGTTATGAAGAACTTTATCACGAATGGTTCGCCCATGTTCCCATCATTATCAACGGCAAAGTGCCCGAAAGGGTCCTGGTTTTAGGCGGTGGTGACGGCCTGATCCATCGTGAACTGTTGAAATACAAGGGCATCAAGAGCATCGTCCACGTGGATATCGACCACCGTCTGGTGGCCCTGGCCAGGAGCCATCCCGTTCTGGCGGCGCTAAACAAAAATTCACTCCTCAATTCCCGTGTGCGGACCATTTACGGCGATGCGTTTCAATTTTTACGCAATCATGGTGACGACACCTTTGACGCTATCTATATGGATTTCCCAGATGTCAAAGACTACAACCTTTCAAAGCTCTATAGCCGCGAGTTCTATCAATTCGCCAGAAAGCGTCTTGCCAATGATGGGTTCATCGCCCTTGACACCCCGGGCGTACGGTACGGTGTACCGGATGGAGAAAGAAATACTCCGTCAAGACACTACGGAGATTGGGCCATCCATTCCAACACGATGAGACTGGCCGGCTTCAAAACCATTCTCCCGTTTTATTCCATCCTCGAAGTGGACAACCCCGAAGCACTGCAACGGCCTGCCGCGGCGGAAGGTGGAGCGAGCTACGAAGACGGGGAAGATGACGGGTTATCGGAATATTTGAGCGAGTTCAGTGATGACATGCAGCAGGGTTTTATTATGTTACGAAAGGATGAAAGGCACGGTCCCTTTGAGTACGTGGATTTTGATATCAAGATGCACGTTCTAAATAAAAAAAGATTCAACCTGTCCCACCCCGATCCCCCCAAACCTGGTAGCAAGGTGGACTTGAGCAAAGTCAATTCTATTCTGAGGCCTACTTTACCCGATGGAATGATGTGGCATATTCGGACCGCCTGGTNNCTGGTAGTAATCGTTGCTTGGGGCCCCTTGATCATTTTCTAAACTTACATCACGACGGAGCGGATCGCAGTAAAGAACGTAGGTACGCTTCTGTAATTTCCGTGATGGTTCCTGGCGAGGAATTCCCGCCTCACGCACTTTCTTGAGCCGGAGTTTTTAAGATTTGCAGGGCAACAAGTGGTCGCTAACTCTCTTTTTACTTTTCCCGCTGGGCCACTTCCGGCGTAAGCGCCATACGGGATAGGGTAGCGGAGATGCCCGGCGAAACCTTTGTGATTACATTTCTGTACACTAGGATTTCCACCCGCCGATTCAACTCCCTGCCCTGAGGCGTGGTGTTGGAGGCCGCAGGGTTCCTATCTCCACCTGAAGCTGTAATAACGCGCGCTGGATGGATTAATTTATCAACGACAAGGTAGCGCCCGACACTTTCCGCTCTCTTCCGCCCCAACACATAGTTGAGCTCGCTAGAGCCCGTGTTATCCGTGTATCCGGCAACAAAAAATAAATGGTCATTCGCGGGCTTCCGGTCCAGGCTGTCTAAAAAAGTGTCAATATGCTTTTTTGCCCGAGCCAAAAGTTTCGAAGAATTTGCCTTAAAATTCGCTCCTTGCCTAAGGTCCAAGACCAAGCGCCGGGTTAGTTGAAGATTTTTCAACTCTTCAATTGAACGGCCAGTTGTCGTGTTAATCTTATTGACGTTCTCCTCTGTGCGTGTCAGACGGTTCTCGACCGCAGAAAACTTTTGCTCAATGCCGGCCACCCGATTTTCCAAAGGTTGAATTTGATCTGAAACCTGGTTTGCGAGACGAGGATCAGCAGCCGCAAACCGGGACCCTGAATTTGAAATCTGTTGTTCCATATCAGTCATGCGAGTGTTCATCGTCTGCAATCTTTGATCGACCCAACTCTGAGTAGCCAAACACCCAGGTAGAAGCAGCAGGACCAAGACCATGAACATAAATTCGCCCCTTTGGCGGTTAACTAAATTGTGTGTTGCCATAATTAATGCCTCCTCTGTATGAAAAGGTGGATACGTCTTACAATAACAACTCATCGCCGGCGCGAAGGGTAGAATTATTCACGATCACTAAACGTGACTTAACCAAAATATCGCATGATCTTTATCGCGGTGCAAGAAAGTCCAGGCAATTGCTAACTGCAAGTTGTTCAGGCAAGCGGCCTGCCTTGCCGGGAACTCAAAAAGAGGCTAAGTTGTTGGATTCTTAAAAAGTGGAGAAGGAAGGTGCCCGGTGGTGCCGCTGGTCTTCAAAACCAGTTTGGGGGTCGTAAGGCTCCCGGAGGGTTCGACTCCCTCCCTTCTCCGCCACTCCAAACCAGTGAGCAGACGGCAGTAAGCAGTACGCAGCAAAAAGGGCTGAGTGCTGAGGACTGGGCGTTTGGATAACCGGGCTATCAGCCTTCAGCTTTCAGCTAAGCCTATCAGAAAGACAGTCTACCGCAAGCAGGACGCGGCAATAAATTTGGAGCTGCATAGAGTCTTGATCCGATTTTCGTCTGCGATATAGAGGGGTCTTTTGTTTGTCGACTCTCCCGACAAACAAAAATTTTAATCTCTGCGGTCTCTGCGTCTCTGCGGTGAAAATCTCAAAATTCTTTATCTGCGGAAATCTGCGGTTAATTGTCCGTGCTAGAACACGACGCGGACGCATTCCTCCAGGGAAGTGACGCCCTCTTCGACCTTCTTGAATGCTTCACTCTCAAGAGTGACCAGACCGAGTTCCCTGGCCTTGTTCTCAATTTCAAAGGCCGGCACGCTCTTTGCCACGAGGGCCTTAATCTCATCCGTCATGGAAAGAAGCTCGTAAATCGGGACCCTCCCCTTATAGCCCGTGCCATTACACTCGTTGCACCCTTCACCCTTGAACAGCTTTACATCTTCCGCAATACCACGGCTCCGGAGCAATTCCTGCTGCATCTCGGTGGCCGACGCCTCTGTCTTACACCTGGGGCAAATAGTCCTCAGCAACCTCTGAGCTACAACAAGGGTCACGCAGGAATTGATCAGGTAGGGTTCCAATCCCATATCCAGCAATCTCGTTATAGATTCCGCCGCACTGTTGGTATGGAGCGTACTCAGCACCAAATGACCCGTGAGCGCCGCACGCATGGCGATTTCGGCGGTCTCGTTGTCGCGGATCTCTCCCAACATGATGATATCGGGATCTTGCCGTAGCAGCGTCCTCAAGGCCCGGGGAAAATCCAGCCCGATTTCAGGATGCACCTGAAACTGGTTAATGCCCTTCAAGTTGTACTCTATCGGATCTTCCACGCTGGAAATGTTCTTGGAACCATCATTTAAATCATGGAGCATGCAGTAGAGTGTCGTGGTTTTTCCGCTACCGGTTGGGCCCGTGACGAGGATCATCCCCTTCGACCGATGCATCGCCGTCAAAAACGTGTTCAGATCCCGAATTCGATTGAGGCTTATGTTGTTCACGCCAAGGTTAAGGCTTGCGTTGTTCAATAACCTAAGAACAACCTTCTCCCCGTACAAGCCAGGAAAGACGGAAACCCGGAAGTCCAACATTTTGCCGTCTAATCGGACTTTGAATCTACCGTCCTGAGAAAGACGTTTTTCGGATATGTCCAGTTTTGCCATGACCTTGATACGTGAGGGTACCACCGACCGGTAACTAACGGGTGGCCTGGAAACGGTTGTCAGAGTTCCATCGACCCGTAGCCGTATCCTCATTTCATTCTCGTAAGGCTCGATGTGGATATCGCTAGCGTTTCTGGTAACGGCCTCTCTCAGAACCTGATTGACAAGTTTGACCACTGGTGCGTCCGAATCCCTGAACTCCTCCTGATCCACCTCCTCCGCTTCCCCTGTGTCCAAAAACTCGACATCCTCGTCCTCAAACTCGTCGATTTCGTTCTTTCGATAGATATTTCGATAGTCCCCGGTAATGTTGTAGTAATTGAGAATAGCCTGCAGCAGGTGATATTCGGTGGCCAGGTGGGGCACCACAGAATAACCCGTAATAAAGCGAAGATCGTCCAGGGTGTTGCGGTCTGTGGGTTTCATGGTTGCGGCCAACAGCCCGCCGGCATCGACTTTGAAAGGGAGCACAAGGTAACGACTGATATATTTCTTAGGAATGGTGCGAAGTACAAAATCAGGAATCATATTCAAACCGGTTAGGTTGACTGTCCGGCAACCGTTGTACTGCTCCGCCAGCGTCTTCGTGAGTATATCCTCGTCCACCAAACACTTTTCCGCGAGATTGTATTGCAGGCTCCTTCCGTTCTTCCACCTGGCGGTCAACGCTTCCTGCAGTTGGGCCTTGGAGATCCTATGGTCCTTATACAATCGGCTTCCCACCGTTTCATCCCGTAAATAGGTAGAGATCCGATTTTGAGAGCTGCATATCTTGTGCAGTTGTTCTGAGGACAATAGATAGTTGTCGACAAAGTTGTCCTGTTCAATCCGTTTGATCAGGGCATTGGAGATATCTCTGAAATGCTCTTTCAGTTTGTCAAATTCTTCCAAGGTTGAAGTGATTTCTCTGAAGTTCTCCAAAAACCTTTTTCGAATGGCTCCGGAGGCATCGTCGAGCTTATCGAAGGTATCTTTCAACAGCGAGCCGACCTTGTCCGTCCTGCCATCCGAAAGCATCGCCACTAGCTGATACTTGATCTTGGCGTTTTCGTCCTGAGAGAAAATATCAAAGGGGGTTACGGGTGTTTCCGTTGGTGATTGTTCGTCAACGCCTTCGGTGTTGACCGGTTCCAGGGATAACGGAACCTCCGCCCGGGAGTCGTCAGGGTCGGTATCGACGTTCGTCACGGCAGCCCCCTGTCCCATCATCTCTTCGTTGATTTGACCGTATTTCACATTGTTTATTCTTATTTTTGAAACACCGTTTTCAGACAATAATGAAGAAATTCCACCTTTTTTCCGAATTTGCCTGGGCCTCTGCATCAGAGCATTGAGAAACGTCAAGAACTCCTTCTTCGAAAGACCACGGTAAAAAGAAATACTGTCAATATTTCTCTGGGTCAGCGTCTTTGCGAAAGCCGACGAGAATGTTCCTTTCGTATCGATGAGAATGTCATCCGCCAGGAGTTTGTTTCCCACCACGCAGGTAGTGAAAAGAGTCTGCTTGTTTAAAAGACCCACCAGCGTGTCGTAGGATTTTCGGATGATCTCGTTGGCGACGGGATGGTCCTCAGGATAGGCAGTGGCGTTTTTTAATGCGTTGTGGACCTGCTTGACGGTTTCAGAAAATAACTCTTCCCGATTTTCCAGTTGGCTCATTTTTCCCTCGTCTTAATTCGCTGCACAGCCATGAGCCCCCCCACGTACGGGGTCCGTTTCAAGAACTCTTCGATGTCGTATCAGTCGTACTTGGACATTGAAGAGTTTAGAAATAATGCTCAACCTCAGTATCGGAGGACCATGATGATCCTCGTTTTGGGTACAAGTTCGCTGTATGGATGAACCAAAAAAAGGGGGCGGCTAATCACCGCCCAAAGGGAGGCTTTAGTAAATTCTCCAGGTCATGTCAACAGGGTTTTCGCCAAAGAAAGCAGCGAATTTTCATTGCCTGGCGGGGCGCTTAAACAGCAGGGATAAAGATCTGGTTTTTATACCTTTTTACGAACGACTCACGATGTATGAACCATCAACCGGCGGCATTCCAGGCACGGAGAAACTGTTCGGCATCCTTCCCCACAGGTTCTGTAACCGGGACGTAGGGAACCACCAACCGGGTTGCGCCCGCTTCGGCAAACGGGGCGAGTCTATCCTTGATCTCTGCGATTGAAGTTCCTGGTACTACCGGAAGCTTGTCCATATACGCATCCGTAAGAGACGCCATGGCAGCTTTGAACCCTCCCTTTTGAAATGCCTCTTGGATCGTATTCACCTCCGGTTCAAATCCCAGTCCCTTGAGCATGTCGCTGTAATGATCCGCGAGATTATAAAACGTCAGCACTTGCCGCAAACGTGAGCGTGCGATGGCACGATCCGGGTTGAGTGAGACGCGGCACTTCGCAATGATCTCAATTTTATCGGGGTCGCGACCGGCCTCCTTTGCAGCGTTTCGTACCCGGTCCGCAATTTCCCGAACCTTGGCAGGAGTTGCCATGTTAATAAACACACCGTCTGAGATTCTACCGACGAGACGAGTCATCTGCGGACCCAATCCCGCCAGATAGATCGGAAACTCAGGGTAGCTGGGTTTCCATGAAAGCTGAAAGCGACTGCCCGTCTGGTAGATCTCCCCTTGATACTCAACGCGCTCGCCGGCGGCGGTTTTTCGAACCACGTCGAGATACTCCCGGGCTCGCCTGAGGGGACGGTCAAACACGCCGCCATGCCAAGCCGCAATAGCTTTGTTGGCGACTCCCAGACCCAGCAGGAAACGGCCCCCTGACAAGTCCTGTAACGTCGCCGATTGGATTCCTAAAGTCACTGGGCTCCGGCCATAGATGTGATAGATGGCTGTTCCGAGCTTGATCGTTTTGGTTCGGCTGGCCACAGCCGAAAGCAGCACTAGGGGATCGGTGCTATTGGACTCCCCCTTCCAAAAGCATCCAAATCCCGCATCCTCTGCCAGTTCCACAAGGCCCGGGATTCCTTCCGCTGGATAGTGGGCAGCCGAGTTTAACTCGACATCATAGATCATCTTTCGTCTCCTTTCGCATCCGCACCGGCATTTGTTATACCCTGCTCCATCAATGATTTCACCCGAGCTCGACTGTACCCCAACTCCGCAAGGATAGACCTCGAGTGCTCCCCCAACAGCGGCGGTGGGCTCGCCGGCGCCTGATTCAAATCCGGGTAATTAACAGCGGAACCCACAAATCGATGGCTCCCCGTCTTTGCATGCTTGACTTCGTGAATCAAGCCGAGATGGTGGACCTGGGGATCCGCAAGCACCTCGGCCATATTGTAGAGAGGTCCCGCCGGGACATCGTTGCTTTCAAGTCTCTTGAGCCATTCTTCCCTTGTTTGAGTGGCAAAAACTTTCGCCAATTCAACCTGGAGTTGTTTATAGTTCTTTCGTCGGCTGTCCCGGCTCTTGAATCTCTTATCAGCCGCAAGTTCCTTTCGGTCCACAGCATTTACCAGGCCCAGCCAGAACTTTTCCGGGACCGAACAATGGATCACCAAAGGCAATTTGTCCTTGGCAAGAAAAGCAAATGCCTGAGCGTTTCTGACCCTTGCCATCCGCCCTGGCACCTCACCCGTTTTCATGTAGCCGGCGGCGGATTCTCCAATGAAAGAAAGAGACGCCTGTAAGAGCGACGTATCCAGTTTGCAGCCCGAGCCCGTCTTTTGTCGGTTAAATAGCGCTCCCATAATACCAAAGGCAGCCGAGAGGCCTGTGACATAGTCGGAAAGGGCAATTCCCATGACCTTTGGATCATCGAGGTCGGTTAGCATCCCTAGTAGACCCGCCATGGACTGACCTAGGGTATCGAAACCCGGCTTGTCCACATAGGGACCCGTTTGCCCAAATGCGGAAATAGAACAGTAGACTAGCTTCGAATTGACAGCGCTCAGATCTTCGTAGCCCAATCCGAGCCGATGAGCGGTCCCAGGACGGAAGTTCTCTATAAAAACATCCGACCGTTCGATCAAGCGGGTTGCAATCTCATGCCCTTCGCTGGTTTTAAGATCGAGGGCGAGGCTCTCTTTGTTGGTGTTCAAATGAGCGAAATTGGGGCTGTAAAAAGGATCAGGAGCAAAGTAACGGTACGGATCACCATCTCCCGTTGATTCTATTTTTATGACACGGGCCCCGAGATCTGCCAGAAGGCGGGCCGCATAGGGTCCCGTAACGAAGGTGGAGCACTCCACGACCGTCACGTCTTCAAGGACACCTACACGCATCAGGTTTGCTCCCATCTAATCAAATACATAACCAGCTCTCTGTGACGTTGGACGATTCTGAGGGAACAACAAGCCAGAATGCAGGGCGAATCGATATTCCAGCCGACTAAAAAGCTACTTCTTTACCCAGGCCGGATTCCCTGGCTTTGGCAAAGACCTTTTGGGCCAAGGCTAAATCTCCCCACCCTCCCTGGGAGTCCCTGAAGGCAATGACCTCATCTCGGCCCTTCCTCTCCACGCGACCGCACACAACGTCCCCCAGCTCTTTAACCTCATCCCAGAATCCTCCCCGCTCTTTGAGATCAAGCAGAGGGTTGGTAAAACCGCCGGTCAGGTCGAGGTTCAACTCCTGCCCTTTATCCCCTACCACGGTGAAGTTGGCACGTCCATACACGGCCGGGTCCATCTCGCAAGGTCGGCCCATGCTGGCGATCAGCATTCCGGGCTCAATATCCCCTGGGTCAAAAACGGGAGCTTTAGAATTGGTCGCGACCAGTAATATCTCCGTCTGTCTCAACACCTCCGCCGGACTGGAAGATGCAGTCACGGCCAGATTCAAGGTGGCCGCCGCCCGCTCAGCAAATTTTCTTCTGTGGTCTGGATCCCGGCTATAGACTTTGATCTGTTTAATCTGACGAACATTGGAAACGCCCCTGAGCAGGTCCAAGGCACTCCGTCCGGTTCCAATGATGCCCACGTTCTCGGCGTCCTCCCGAGCCAGGTATTTGGTCGCAACTCCGAAGGTGGCTCCCGTACGGACTGAACCGTAACCATAGGACATTACGGCCAGCATGTCCCCTTTTTCGGAATCACACAGCACGGCAATGGTGCTTCCCCCTTTAAAGCCCGAAGCCTTGCCGAGCCGATAGCCGATGATTTGGCTACCGAGCAATGCCCCTTGAACCACCCGCATAGATCGGTTTTCCAGAATGAGTCGAATCGGTGCGTGGGACACCACTTTCCCCTCACCCTGCTCTTTAAAGGCTGCTTCGGTGGCTTCAATGGCGTCCTGCATGTCCAGCAACCCTTCAACTTCATGCCGTTCCAGGAGCAATGTCATGGTTTCTAATGTCTCCTAAGCGTTTAACAGTTGGATTACGACTTCAACCAGTCCGGTGTCGCATCTACGACATGAGCTGCTCATCCCTCGCACCAAACAGTTTGCAGCGATCGCCTTCCATGGGGAACCCGAACCGTGATTAAAATTTCCGCCACTCCTGTCCCATCCCCTTCTCTCTTGCCTGTTCGTAGAGCCAGCTGGCAAAGGCCAAATCTCCATATCCACCGCCAGACTCCCGGAAGGTGATGATCTCCTTTGCAGAAGTCCGAGCCGGCGCTCGACCAACCACCACATCGCAGAGCTCGTGAATGGACTCCCACTCAAGCTGTCCCTTTTCCACGAGCTCCACCAAAGTGTGTGGGAAACGCCCTATCCCTTGGTATCCCTGCTCGTGACCCTTGTGGCCAACAACGATCCGGTCTGACGAAAGATAAACGGAAGGGTCGATTTCGCTGGGCCGCCCCATACAAACCACAAAAGCCCCCGGGGGAACCCAATCCGCATGGAGCACCGGTGTCAAGGAATCGGTAGCGACGTATACGATGTCGGCTCCTCGGGCTGCAGCCTCGATGGAGCCTACAGACTCGACGCTCTTACTCAAGATGCGTTGCACCTCTCGAGCAAAAGTCGCTCGTCGCTCCGAGCTCCGGCTATACACCCTAATTCGCTCGATGGGACGTACCCGGCATGCCGCCTCAAGAAGGCTTAGAGCATTTCGCCCTGTCCCGATCATACCCACCAGCCGGGACTCGGCACGGGCAAGGTACTTGGTCGCTACCCCTATGGTTGCTCCCGTCCGCACGGTTCCGAACGGGAAGTCCATAATACTGAGCAGATTCCCGCTCTCGGAGTCAAAGAGAACAGCGGTATTGCCCCCACCGGCAAATTGCTCTGCGGTGCCTACTCGGACACCCATGCGTTGGGATTGGACCAATGCACCGCCGACGATGCGCAACGCTCCGTTGGGTACGCGGACATGTTTAGGCGGCAGCGCCACGACACCGCCGGCGGCTTGTTCGCGGAGGGCCTCCATGGTTAGGGTCATGGCCTGCTCCAGGTTGAGCAGGGATTCCACTTCAGCCCTGGATAACAAGAGAGTCATGCCGGCCCGCCCAGGCCGTTATGCCGAAACCAGTAACTCCACCTTTCGATTGCCCAGCTCGCGGTGCCCGTCTTTTGTCACCACCAGGGACGTTCCACCCAGCAACGTGCCTTCACTCCCCTTGCCCACCAGGGTAGGCGAGATACTGTAAATCATCCCTTCCTCAAGCCTGAAGTTACCGGCGCTTCCCAATCCGGCCTTTGGACCGTCATCGTTGATTCTGAAGTCCACACCCGGGAATTCCGGAACGTCGATACCGTACTGATGGATCTGTGAATGAACCGAGGAATTGAAACCGGTACTTTCGCAAGCTTTTTTGTATACATTGATCAGGTCACGCTGACTCGACCCTGGTTTGACCTCATCGAGCACTGCCTGCCGAACTTGCAATATGGAATCAAACATTTTCTGGTATACCGGTTTCGGCTCACCAAAGGCGATTTCCTGATCGCTATGCCCTCCGTACCCGCCATAATGGGCATGGGCGGTCAGCGTCCCAATATCCCCGTCCTGAATCTTGCGATCCATACACAAGCCACCCAGGATGGGATTCTGCGCGGGCACCGGTCCAAAGTTAAATCCAACGGTTGATTCCAAATCTCCTCCCGCATCCCACATACCCTTGATGGCTTCCTGAATCACCTCTTTGCCTAGCATCCCCGGCCGTGCGACCTCATGCACCCTTTTAACACCCGCATCGAAGACCCGGTTGGCAAAATCGATCATGGCGATTTCTTCCTCGCTCTTGATGGTCCTGATATTGGCAAAAATCGCCGATACGTCCACAAATTTGGCGGATTCCAGACCCCCTTGAAGCTCGGCATAAAAACCATGGCTAAGACCACCCGTGGATGATCTCGTCTCGGTCACCCCGATGGTGCCCTTTTCCCACCCCATCTTCTTGATACGCTCGATGAACGGGACAGCCCCATTTTCCGACTGGAGATCCTTGACCCAGTCCTGGGAATCAATTAGCACCTGTGCTGAGAGGTCCGCCAGGTGACGGCGGTGGATCAAAACCAAAAACGGCTTGCTCTCATCTGTCGGGAACAATCCGTATCTCTCACCGATGAGACCATTGGTGAGATAAAAGAGGTTGCTGTCCTTCACAATGACGCAGTCCACGCCTTTTTCCTTCAGCTTCCCTCTGATTGCCGCATACCGGCGATCCCGTTCTTTCAATGAAAGACTCGGACTTTGAATATTCTGAGCCATGACCCATTCTCCTTTCTCGGTTAAGACCTCTATTAACAAATAAACTTATTTCAATACGCCGCGCTACTTTCAACCTCTCGGGTTCCTTATCAAATTTCCGCTCAGAAGCCCAGCGAAAGCCTCCTCCTCCCGAAGACGAAGTACAATACGAGAAGCGGGGACATCAACAGGATGAGCAGCACTGAGATGGAAGCCGCGCGGGCTAGGGAGCCACCGCTCCAGATACCCCAGATAAATACCGGCAGGGTAATGTTTCTCTGAGAGACGAGCAGGGCAGCCACCGTCAATTCTCGATAGGTGAGCAGCGCCATCCAGAGCCAGGAATACAAAAACGCAGGGGCCAGTAATGGGAACAAGATCTTCCTCACGACCGTGACCGCCTTTAGACCAAAGACGTATCCCGCCTCATCAAGCTCACGGTGAATCTGTATCAAGGCGCCGTTGTAGACTCTGGTGGCAAAGCTCATTCGTTCAATCACGTAAACGGCGACGAGGATCAAAATTGTTCCGTAAAACGGGATAAAGGTAGGGAGCCAGAAAAGGGCAAAGATCAACGCCCCCACCGCAAAGACGATACCGGGAACCGCATGGGGAAGAAAGGCAAGAACATCAAAGAACCCGGAGATCTTTGAGCCGGAGCGGATAACGACCCAGGAGATGGCAATGCCGATGATGGCCGTAAGGGTCGGAACCACGGCCACCAGTATCAGGCTATTGGTGGCCGCCGACCAGAATCCCTCCCAGGGAATGTTGCGGAAATTGTCCAGCGAAACGCGGGCCGCCGCTTCCATCGAGAACGGCTCGAAAAAAGGAATCAAAGACGCCCAGATGAGCACCAATCCTGGTAGAACCAGGCTCAAGATTACTTTAATCCCGATAAAAGACCAGCCAAGTATCCACCACCGGCCCAACTCGACGGGTTTGGGTCGATAGCCCTGCCCCCTTACGACCTGGTACCGGTGAGACCTTTTCACAACCCGCAGGTACCACCACGACAATAAGAGGGCCACCGCGATCATGATGGCGCTCGAGGCGGCCGCAATCCCATAGTTCGGTAGCGCCTCCTGAGGATTGGTCTGATTAAAGACAAAGGTGCTGAACGTGAAGATTCGATTGGACATCCCAATTACCGCTGGGACGTCAAAGGCGGCCAGGCCAATGGTAAAAGTGTAGATTCCAGTGGCGAGAATGCTGGGCCACACCAGGGGAAGCGTAATAATTCTAAGCCGGCTGAGGGTTTTTAAACCGTGAATCTGGGCGCTTTCCTCCAGCGCCGGGTCCAGGGCTCGAAAGGAACTCGCCACCATGACAAAGGCCAGGGACGAAATACCCAGTCCCTGGACGAAACCCATGCCTACCACACTGGCGATATTGAAAGGGGACTGTTCGATGGGAAGGACCGATACCAGCCATTTGTTGATCATTCCGATGCGGGGATGCAACAGAAACAACCACCCCATGGCCGTGAAAAAACCCGGGATGAGCACCCCCATGGTCATCAACGGGTAGACGGCACCACGGCCCGGCAGGTCCGTCCGTTCTGCCAACCACGCCGTTGGCACCGCAAAGAAAAGAGCCGTTACAACGGTCGTGGCCGCAAAACCCAGGGTATTAAGCAAGCTCCTATAGGCGAAGGGGTCCCCATAGAGGTCCCGGAAGTTTTGCAAGGTATAGACGTTCCCATCCTCGACCTGGAAGGCGATATCGATGGTAACGAGAAGAAGGACGACGACACCTGCAAGCAACACCCCACCCAGCGCCACCAGGGAGCCCCGCCCGGCCCACACGGCCAACATAGGCCGCGGCCACCGCACGAAACCCCCTATAGCTTCACTGGAAGAGGATTGGCTCATTTATTGTCCTTTCAGGATCTTCTGATACTTCCTGCGCAACGATGAAATGGTCTTTTGATTGGCCAGCACTTCCTTCACGCCAAAGACTCTCGGTTGAATCCCCCTCTCGCGCAACCCAGTGACCAACTGATTCATGTTGGTCCCCTGCAGCATGTGCATGTCGTATCCTTCGCTCTCCCAGACGTACTTTTGCGCCACCTTTGTAGTCATGAAGACGGTAAATAATTTCGCCATATTGGGATGGGCGGATCCTTTCGGTACCCCCAGGTAGAAGTAACTGACCAGGGGAATATCGTCCAAAACCCTATGTTCAAGGGGCGCTCCTTTGGCTTTGAGCCCCTCGACGGCACCGCCGCCGCAGGTCAGAGCCAACATGTTAAATTCACCGCTAATGATTCGCTCATCCTCACCGCACCTGATCAGTCCTGCAAGGTTTCCACGGCTCAAATCCTTGAGAAACTTGGTCACTTTTTCATCGCCAACGACCATGGCTGCCCGGTCAAAGCTAGCGGCGTAGGGAGTGGAAGCGATTTTACCCTTCCACTTGGAATTGAGGAGGTCGTCAAGCCTACGGGGTACTTCGCTCTTGGGGACCAGTTTGGTGTTATAAGTCACTCCGGGCATCCGGCTGGCAATAACTACTGCAACGTTTCCCGGCGCAATAGCCTCAGCAGGAATGTTGGGTGCGAATTCTTGCCAGTTGGGTGTTTCCAGAGCTTTGCCCTTAACGATCCTAGAAACATGGCTCTCGCTACCAATGAAGATATCGGTGCTGGGTGTTCTTCCTGCTTTCTGCTCCTTGGCGATTCGAGAAGCCATGCGGGGCATGGACGGCCCCCGGGTGAACTTGAGATTGACGTTGATGCCGTACATTTTGTTCAGCGCCTTTTCCCACTTGGCCCAGGCCTTTGGATCATCGATGCCGCTCCCTAACATGTTCAGTTGGCCTTCCGCAGCCGCCGCCTTGATGAGCTTCTTCATGGCCGGGGTGAAATCCCCCTGAGCCCGTATCTCTGAAGCCGAAAAAAGCAGCAAGAGTACCATCAGCGGAACCACCGCTTTCACTAACCTATGCATTACCATTGTCCTACCTCCCTTTTTATAAATCATTCACTTCGATGGATTCTTAAATCCATAAATTCAACCGTTAAATCAGTCCGTCGGAAAAACCATCAACTCCTCGCGCGGGAACTGAACGTAACACTCTTTCCGTTCAACAGAAAAGTTTTCGGTGCGCAATTTCTTGATCAACAGGACTTCTGAGTCCACGCGAACTCTGAGCTCCTGATGATCCCCGAGGAATGTCCGTTCCACCAGCTGGCCCTGGAACTCGTTGGGCTTTTTTAGGGCGTGGTCCGTCAATCCCAGGCTTTCTGGACGAATCCCGATGCGGACCGCCGCCAATCCATTGGGGGTATCGGCATGAATGACGCCAAGGCTCGTGGTCACCTGTCCCTTTTCCCGAACCTCGCCTCCCAACCAATTGATAGAGCCGAAGAACTCCGCCACCCGGGGATTGGCCGGGTTTTCATACAACATGGTTGGAGAGCCGATTTGAATTATCCGGCCGCTATCCATCACCGCAATCCGATCCGCTAGAGCCATGGCCTCGCTCTGATCATGGGTCACATAAAGCACCGCCACCCCAACCTTCTTCGCAACGGCCCGGATCTCAGAACGCACCTCCTCGCGCAAACGTGCGTCAAGGTTGCTCAGAGGCTCATCCATCAACAGCACCGAGGGTTCCACCGCCAAAGCACGTGCGAGGGCTACCCGTTGCTGCTGGCCGCCACTGAGCAGTGGGACCGGCCGCTCCTCTAACCCCTCCAGCTGAACCTGTATCAACGCCTGTCTGACCCTCTTTTTGACCAAATCCTTGGACAGTCTATGGGCACCGTGGGTCAGGGGCAGGGCCACGTTATCAAAAACATTCATATGAGGCCAAACAGCATACGATTGAAATACCATCCCCAGGCCCCGTTCTTCGGGCGGCACAAAGACCCCTTGAGCCGATGAGAAGATAAGCCTCGTTCCCAGGTGGATTTCCCCGCCATCGGGCCGTTCCAGCCCTGCAACACAGCGCAGGAGGGTCGTCTTACCGGAACCGCTGGGACCTAGAAGGACAAAAAACTCCTCCGGCTCCATCTGCAATTGAACACCCCTAAGGGCCGCAACCCCGCCCTCTCCTACGTGAAATACCTTTTCCACTTGATGAATTGCGATCATATTCGGTCCGCAGTTTTATGCATCAGATTAAATTCAGAAAAATTATTTGATACGCCCACTCGCACCCAGGCTTGTATATTTTTTCGCTCCCCCTTGTCAACGACACGCTGGCGGAACCATTGCGCCAACAGCGACACGCTTTTCCAAACCGCTAGGATCGAACCGTCAGCTGAACTGGAGGCTTAAAAGACCCTACACTCCCGCCCAGCCCGGATCCTGTCAAATCAGCTGCACGGAACCTTTTAAGAACGCAATTTATACGGGGTAATTTAGGTTAGGTGATGGAAACAACGCCGTGGGAACGTCTGAACAAACGCTCCCCGCCATTGTCGGTCACAACCACATCTCCCCCCCAAACAAACTGAATTTTTTCATCGGCGCTCATGGCATAGGGTTTCCACACAAAAGCGTTGCCTTTTTCAATTCGCACGTCCCGTATGGACTCCCCTTTGGAGCGCGGGGAAATCAACGGGCCGTCGTCGCCGTATCCTCTGCCGTGTACTAGGGTCAGAGTTTTCATGCCACGTGTCCCGCCGAACCCGTTAACAAAATCGATCAGCTCACCGAATGAAATCCCGGGTTTCATGAAATTAAGACCCGCCTCAAACACCTCCCGTTGCAGTTCGATGACAGGTTTCCAGAGGTCCGGAACCGTACCCAACAAGATCGGCTGGTCCTCCTGCGATACCTGCGCCCCCCAAACCGCACTCACTTCGTTGGTAATGAGATCGTTGGCCTGGAGACGCCTACCGATGGGTGGATTGGTCTGACGCGGGGCATCCTCCCCAATGGGGCCAATGTTCACCGCAAGGGGGTAGTACTCGCTACCCAGTTCCAACATTCGACCCATAACCCGCGCGTACACGTCCGCGGCGTCGGCTCCCGGGCGGGCCGATTCGGCCATCTCATCGATTCCCGCCTCGGCGATTTCCGTCGAACGCCGGAGACACTCAATCTCTTCGTCGCTCTTAACGTACCGGACGAATCCAACAATGTCCGTTGCATCCTCAAACTTTGCCTGGGGAAGACGTTTGACCACCTCCGTGTAGGCGGTATGATTGACGACCCCATCGATGGAACGGACATGGCTGACTTTACCGCCTCTTAATCCCACGACTCCAATCCGGGCGTTTTCCATTCCCGACTCTATCAACGCTAAGGCCATGGGGTCCGCCCACTCCCTGCTGGTCTGCCAGGGATCGGGAGCCCAACTGTTGTGTGACGACCGATCGGCGATGATCACCGGGGGCCGACCGTCCGTGGGAAGCACCATAGCCGAACATCTCAGCTGCGTAAGGTACCTCCCATCGGTACCGTTACCCAGAGGAACAAAGATACAGTCCAAACCCGCCTTTGCGGCGTTCTCTCTTACGGCTTTCCAGCGCCGGTCTCGCTCCGCCAGTGAATACTCCGCCCAAATAGGAACATTAGCCCCCGCGCTTGCTGGTGGTTTTGGTGGCACGTGAATTCTCCCTTAATGAAAATTGACCAATGAAAGCTGACTTTTAGTTGACGGAAACCATTCCATGCTGACGTTGCACAAGCGACTGGCCTCCGTTCTCCGTAACCACGACGCAACCACCCCAGGTAAACTGAAACTTACGATCCGCGCTAGAGGCGATGGGTTTCCAGACGAAAGTGTTGCCTTTCTCAAACACTACGTCCCGGCTCCGTTCACCGCGATGCTGCGGGGTTAGCAGGGGACCGTCATCGCCGTAACCGCGGCCATGCATGAGGATCAGGCTGTTGAGTCCTCGTTTTGGACCCAGGCCGTTGATGAAATCAATAAAATCACCAAAGGATGCTCCAGGTCTCATGCGCTCAAGGCCACCCACGAACATCTCGCGGTGCAGCTCAATGACGGGTTTCCATTCTTCCGGGATCGAACCCAAATAGATGGGCTGGACCTCCTGTGCGATGAGTCCGCCCCATACCGCGTCGGTCTCATTGTTGATGCGGTACCGCGGCTGAAGACGGCGGCCGATGGGGGGGTTCTCGAATCGAGGCAGACGGTCACCGGCCGTGGCATCCCCAGTATAAAGGGCGAGGGCGTAATACTCGCTCCCCAGCTCCAGCATGCGCTGCATAACTCTGGCGTAAAGCACGGATTCCTCCACCCCCGGTCGCGCCACCTCCACCATTTTTTCGATGCCGGCCGCCACAATCGAAGCCCCCCGCCTCAGGCAGGCAATCTCTTCATCACTTTTGATGTAACGTGCGTAGCCCACGACGTCCGTCGCGTCTTCAAAGGTCGCATTGGGAAGCCGCCGCAACACTTCGGCATAGGAGCTGTGGTTGACAACACCTGCAATGGCACGGCCATGGGTCACTTTTCCTAACCGGAGTCCCGATACACCGATTCTTGCCCGTTCCATTCCCAGGTCGATGAGGGCCTCGGCCATGGGCGCTCCCCAGGATCCTCGCAACCCGCGATTGGCAGGACGCACTTCAGGAAACCAGGAGTTTCGACTACCCCGGTCGTTTATGACAATGGGTGCCCGCCCATCCGTTGGAACGACAATGGCGGCGTTTTCCATCTGCGTTAAATAACGACAATCGGAGCGGGTGCCACGCGCTTGTTCGAGCGACAGATGCAGGTTGGTTCCGTCCACGCAGAGGGGCACAAAGGTACAATCAAATCCCGCCTTGGCGGCGTTGTCCCTGACCCGCTGCCAACGCCGGTCCCGCTCTGCAAGGGAATACCCCTTCCAGGTGATATCCGCTGCTGATTCCATCCCTGTCGCTCCTTTACCCTCGCTTGTGATCTACCGGGATCCTTTAGGACGAGGGGCAGGAGTTGTCAATGGGTGACCCCGATACTCATGACCGGTGGCAGATCCTTAACAATTTGTCGAAACGACTGTCCGTCGTCGTCGCTCATCCAGATGGAGCCATCGGTCATCCCTACAAAAAAAGCTTCCGGGTCCTCCGGGTCCCCCGCCACAGCACGGGGAGCCGCCTTAAAATAATCCGGTAGACCTCCGGTGAGTCTTTTCCAGGACACCCCTTGGTCGTCGCTTCGATAGAAGGCTGTATCCGCTCCCCCGGGGCCACGCCATGCTGGGGGCGGACCGGCCGTTGCGGCGGTGAAAATTACCTTGGGCCTTGCCGGATGCAAGGTGAGCGGCGCGACGTAGCGTCGATCGAGGCCGGTAGTGGACTTGGTAAAGTGGTCACCACCATCCGTGCTACGATAAACGCCCGTGCCGGATGTCGAGACCACGATACTCGGATCGTCCGGCATGACCGCAACCGAGTGAGAATCGAACTCGGTTCCGTTCTTGATACACTGCCAGGTCTTGCCCCCATCTTTACTTCGAATGATCCAACCTTCTTCAACCGCACCAAAGATCAACCGGGGGTCGCCATCGAACAGCGAGAGCCCCTTAACATGGCTCACATGGGGCGGGTTGGGAAATGTCCACTCCTTTGTCTCGGGAAGCTTTTTGAGCTGCTCGCAGTCAGTCCAGGTCTCCCCACCATCGGAGCTCTTGAACACCGAAGAAGGCCCGGTGCCGACAAACAAATCACCCGTTTTGGGGTGCTGGACCAAAGACCAGGCTTCCTTGTAGATAATCCCGTTGTTGATCTCCCTCCAGCTCCCGCCGCCATCTTCGCTGCGTAGCATTCCCTTCTTGCCGGTAGCTGCATAGAGAACCTTCGGGTTTGAACGATCAACCACAACAGGACACCGTATCGCTCCACACTCTTCGAGGGCCATTCGGCTCGTCTTGGTCTCATGGCCATTCGGGCGCGCCTCAAATAGACCGTCCGCGGTACCTACATACAGAACACGATTCGTACCTTTAGCCATACTGCCTCCTATTCTTTTTAAAGGTACATGCCCCCTACAACAAAAATCATATGGCAAGCAGAGGACTACCCACTTGCTCCATATCATAGGCAACCGGCCTGTCAATAAGGAACGGGAACCTTGTGATCGCAGCGTCAGGAGGTTGTGAAACGAAAAAAAGGCGACACAGGGGAGCGAGACGGGAGGCCGCAGGCATCGAACGTGCAGCTTCGGATATTCACAGACCTATTGCATGCGGCCGGAGACGCGCTCCCCGAAGAGCCTTTTACTCCCTCCCCCCGCGAGCAAGGAACGCAATGAGTTGCGAGTTAAAAGTGCTGAGGACTGAGTATGGACGCAAAGGGCATAGCGCAAAGCGCGAAAATCACACTGCAACTGGTAATCGACCAACCTAAACTTGTGACAGAATATGCACCGATAGCAATGATGATGAGGGAGCTAGCATCCCTGAGCGGAGGATTGGTTGCGAGGCGCTGGAAGCCTCTGCGAAGCTGAGGATCAGCAGCGTCGACTGTTTGAGCGCAAGCGAGTTTCGGTGCTGCCCGAAGCGAGCAGCTAAGGCTTCCCGCCGAGAAACCACTGGAGCGAAGGGGCGCTTGCTCCTTTTGGAGAGCTTAAAAGGTGGAGACAGGAGACCGTTGGCCGCAGCCGAGGGGGCGAGCCGTGAAAGGCGAGGGCATAACGGCTTGCGCCGTTGAACAATAGAGCAATAGACAATGGAATAATGGCCCACCTAGAGCTGTCCCTCTACTTTGTTTTTCCCTCCTTCTACTGCTCCAATTTCTATTGTTCCAGGGCGCGACGCGCCCTATCCCCACACGCGACGGGCGGTCTCCACCACAATTTCCAGTTTTCTTTTCTGATCGTCATCGGTAATGAGGTTGCCCACGACGTCGGAGGCAAACCCGCATTGCGGACTTATGGCCAGCTGCTCGAGAGGCACGTACTTGGCCGCCTGTTCGATCCGGCGCACGAGATCGTCGGGTGATTCCATCTCAGGCACCTTGGTACTCACGAGGCCCAGCACAACCACTTTACCCTTGGGAACAAATTTCAAAGGTTCGAAGGTCCCGGCCCGCTGGGTGTCGTATTCCAGGAGGAACCGATGATGATTCAGCTCAGAAAACAGTCGCTCCGCAATGGCGTCGTAAGTGCCCTCCCGATGCCACATGCTGCGTTGATTGCCCCGGCACAGATGAATTCCGAAGGTCACCCGATCAAAGCCCTGAATGATCTCGTTGTCAGCCTTGAGGGAGCGGCTAAAATTCTCCATGGGATCTTCCCCCCTCTGCCGCATCTCCTGGAGAGACGGTGGATCCACATAGGCGGTATACCCAGGGGCATCCAGTTGAATATACCGGCAGCCAGCGTCTGCCAGGCCGCGAACCATCTCACGTTCGATCTTCACCACATCCGCCATGAAATCGTTCATGGTTGGATAGACCGCGGTGGAGGCCTTTAGATCGAACCGCTGGCTGATTCGATCCGGTCCGATGAGGGTTACTTTGGCCGGCCTTTTTGCCACACGGCTAACAAAAAGATACTCCTCCAACGGTGTGTTCCGCACCAGCCGCAAAGGCATAATCGCAGGCCGGCGCTGGGCCACCGCGGTTCCCTTCGCCTCACGGTTCGGAATGTCCCAACGTTGCAAGGGATTGGAGCCCTCGACCCTTTTTTCATAGAAGCTCACGTCGGCGCGCCCCGTATCAAACCCGGTCACGGAGAGTCCAAAGCTGTCCTGGAAATTCAGACGACGGTATTCCCCGTCCGTCACTACGTCTAACCCTGCACTTTCCTGGGTCCGCACCGCCTCCCGTATCGCGTCATCCTCCAGGCGACTCAATTCATCGGCACCCATTTCCCCCATGTCAAAGCGGCGACGAGCAAGCTTGAGATTTGCGGGGCGGAGCAGACTCCCTACGACATCGGTCCTCAGTCTTTCGAGTTCAGCCATTTAACCGCCTACTTTAGAATGATGAGTTGTGGCAACGGAACAACTTTCTGGGACGTGAGTCGACCTCGGATCGGGGCGACAGATCAGTAAAACGGATTTTTCCGACGACCCTCGAATCGTTTACAGGTTTACCTTTTCGGCATAAAGCGATTCGATAAACTTCCCGGCTTTTAGCTCGTCCATAATTCGAAGGTCAAACAAGCTGCCAGGCTTTAGCTTCGCGGCCTTCCCGTCGATGACCGCTGCGGCGTCAATAATCGCCTGTACCGATTCGGGATGGGGGATTGGCCATGGCTCAAGCTGAGCTGCAATGGATGCATACATGGTCTCCAGGGCAGAGGGATCTGCCACGGACACGTGCTCCCCCAGGATCTTCATGCTCTCACTCGGGCGGGTCAAAAAATAATGAATGGACGTCAGGTAGCCTCTCATGAAGCGCCGGAACGCCCCCTCATTCCTGCTTAAATTAGATCGGGTTGTCATCAAGAGGGATGACACGATGGGCACCTCTTTTACTTCAAGCACCTTGATGCCCAGTTTTTCCGCTTCTGAAGCCACATTGGGGCTTAGAGGCGCTCCCTGGATGAGGTCCTTTGAGAGGGCGGCGGCTCGGGCGGGCGAGTAGCCCACGGTAACCATTTCCACTTCCTTGACCGGATCGATCCCCGCTCTTCGCAACACCACCCTGGCAATGAGGTCGGACCTACCGCCCAACCTGGACATACCAACCTTTTTACCCTTGAGTTGCTTGATGGAGTTAATGCCAAGGGAAACACCAAATTTGTAGTTCGTCTGATTCACATGGGAACCTAGAAAGACAATGTCTCTCCCTTCGACGATGGGCTGCATCGCAAGCACCGGATTACCCGAACTCAGAAACAGGTCAATACCAAGCAACGCTTGAATGCCGCCGATGGACGAATCCTGGATAAAAACTTCCTGAACTTCCACCTGATGCTGCTTAAAAAGGCTCGCGCTTTGGCCCACCCAAACAACCGCAGTTGCGGCTCCCACGCCGTCGTAGGCCAGTCTAATTTTTTTCTGCTCGTCACCCCCATAGACAGAGGTGGAGGACAGGGCCAACAAACAAAATCCCGCGATAAATACCTTGAAACTTTCCTTGAATGGGCGCATCAACGACAAAACCTCTATCCCCTTATATCGGATACCCCGATCCCTTCCAACCCCCCTCCCGAATATGTCTAATTTGTATCCGTTCCGGCGGAGCGAGTTCCATCTAATACCAACCCCGAAAGCATCTCTATAAATTCCGGATGGTCGTTGACAGCCGCCGCACGATAAAAACGTAGGCCCAGTTTCTTCGCTACCTCTCGTGCCTCCACGTCCAGATCGTACTTCACCTCGACATGGTCACAGACGAAACCGATGGGCACCACCACGACTTCTTTGGCACCGTTTGCCGCCAGACTCTGGAGCACGTCACAGATATCGGGCTCAAGCCACGGCATGCTGGGCGGCCCGCTGCGGCTTTGATAGGCCACAGACCAATTGCTATGGCCGATTTTTTGCGCCACCGCCCGGGATGCTTCCGTGAACTGGGATACATAGGGGGACGGTTTTGCCATGGACTCTGGAATGCTATGCGCGGTGAAGATTAGGGGCGTCGTCATCCGTACATCTGACGCCACCTGGGAAAGGGCTTCGTCAGTCCTGGCCGCAACGGCATCGATAAATTGAGGATGGCTGGACCAGCCCGGAGCGAACGAGACGGAAGGTACCCCTGGACCTATTTTTTTACAGGCGTCCCTCACGTCATTCATATAACGACCCCAGGAGGCCTCGGTTTCGAAAGCAGAGAGAATTATTCCAAGAGCATGGGCATTCCCCTGATATTTCATCTCGGTCAAAGTTTCATACAAAAAGGGATGCCAGTTCCGCATTCCCACATACACGGGCAGACCATGCCCCTCGCTCTTTAATCTGGTTTCAAGGGCTATCGCCTGTCGACGGGTTAGCTCATTGAGGGGCGAGCGACCGCCCATGAGCTCGTAGTGGTGTGCTACCTCTTCGATGCGCTCCGCTTGAATGTTTCGTCCGGCGGTGACGTGCTGAAGAAACGGACGAATGTCCTCTGGCCGTTCTGGGCCACCGAAGGCAATTAATAGGATCGAGTCAATCGCTGCCATGCCCAATTAGGCATCTTGGACGATCCTGTTAGGTATAGCAATACCTGGGGGTGTCACTGGAGGGAACCCGTAATTTGGATAAAAAAATGAACTCAATGAGGGGGGGGAAGACACCCCCCTCAGTTTAAGTTCATTTTAATCAGCAAAGAAAAATAGAACCTGTCGAAATCAGGTTACTTCTTTTTCTTCTTTGAAGCGGCCTTCTTGAAGGTCAGTTTAGTGGTCGCGAGCTCTTTACCATTCTCGTCAACCGCCGTCAGTTCATGTGAACCCACGGTCAATAGCTTCCTACGGATTTCGCGGTTCAGAGTCCAAACGGATGCGAAAGCACCGTTCGCATTGGTTTTGGGTCTCGGCTTTACAAGATAGCTAACATCCGAAAGGACGCCGCCCATCATAATCCGAAGACCGATCTCCTGATTGGGCTGGAAACCCGAACCAGAAATGAATGCTTGGACTCTTCTCTTGTACTCCACCTTGTCAGGCAGCACCTTCAATTCGGGCCCCGCGTGGGCGACCGAAATGCTCAGGACAGACAAGAAGAAAGCCACACCAAGGATTGCTGAAATCCTGGCTAGCCTCGCTTTGTTCATCATTGACGTACCTCCCCCAAAATTTTTTTTTTTCGAAGCGAGGGGGAGTATAGTAGCTGTCTGTATTCCTTGTCAAGGGGGGTCGAATTCTACGTATTTTTTTGCTCAAGGAGGTGCCGGGTCCTCTCCTGGCCTCGCCGCGAGCCGCCTCGGAGGAGCCATACTTGATTTCGCACCGGACATTATTATAGAGTGAAATTATGCTGGAAGAGTGGTTTTTTGAAGCGTTGAAAGGAGCAGTGGAGATGGAGCTGCCGAAATGCCAGAAGTGCAATGATGGTCTACTGATCCCCTTATCCGATTATGGGCAGGAGGGTGCTTCCGTAATGTTCAAGGCCTGGGCCTGCACCAACCCCGAGTGTGGATTTTCTCTGCGGGTGGACAAAGGAGAAGTCACCTACGGCAAGAAAATCGAATACAAGCATTAGCCGAAGTAACTCCAAATCAGGGAGGCGGGATGGTGCAAAAGACGTTGACCATCCCCCGCTGCTCCCCGGATCACATCCTCACCATTTGATTGATCGCTCCCACTCAAATTTACCGTTTCTTGCTGCTGCCTCATCCAAGGCAACCAGATTCCATCCAGATCTCCTGTGAACGAAACCCTTGAACCCACCAGCCTCACGATATTGGGTCTCAATTGGGGCCGGGGTCTGCTCTGGTACGTTCCGCACCCCGGTTCAATTATCTATACCTTTGATCCTGCTGCAGGCCGGTCTAAACCAGTCCTAGAGCTGCCCTACCCCGCGCTGGACCTCTGTCCATCGGATGAGGGGCTCTGGGTCATGGCGGGAGGCGGCAAGCTCGGGCGTCGACTTGTCCTATGGTCCCTCGGGGATGCCAGAGAGGTAAGACAATTCAACTGCCCGGATGGAGCCGCTGCCGGTGTTGCGGTTGACGGCCACCAAATCTGGCTTCCCCACCGGTATAACCGCAAGCTATTCTGTCTCGATACACGGGACGGCAAGACTCGATGGATGATTCGGACGGAAAAGGAAACTTACAGCCCAGCCTCCTGGGACGGGAACCTGTGGCTGATTGAAATAGATCCCGGTCCACTGGGTCACTGGAGCGGGGTCGAGCAGGCCAAATGCTCCTTTGTGCGATACGATACGGCCAGAGAGATTGTTGTTGACCGCCTGCCCATTCCATTCCTTCCAGGTTGCATGGCCTTTGACGGCGAACAGTTTTGGTACTCGGAATTGGGTAAAAATGGCTTTAGATCGATCCAGCGAAAATCCCTCAGACGAGCCTAAATCAGGCACCCATCACTGCGAAATCGAGGTCGACCAATTGCTGGACTTGGGATCCATATCAATCTTTCAAATCCTTGGGAGGGACAAAACCCCGGCGCAGGGTGTTTTCGCTCACGGCACGGGGTTCGAGAAACTGAAGGAGGTAATCCGGCCCGCCGGCCTTGGATCCAATGCCGGACAGCTTGAGTCCCCCGAAAGGTTGGCGTTGCACGATGGCTCCCGTGATACCTCGATTGATATACAGGTTCCCCACGCGGAATTGGTCGCGGGCTTTGTCGATATGGGAGGGGGACCGGGAGAAAACTCCCCCGGTTAACGCGAAGGATGTCCCGTTGGCGATCTCCAGGGCATGATCAAAATCCTTTGCCTTCATGACACTGAGCACCGGCCCGAAAATTTCTTCCTGGGCCAGCCGATGCTTGGGCTCAATGCCGGTGAAAATGGTCGGACCGACATAATAACCCCCACTGGGGCCGTCCAACTGGATCACGCAGTTTCCTTCCTTCTTTCCCAGATTGATGTACTCCCGCACCCGCTGGAACGCGGCTTCGTCAATCAGCGGCCCGAGGGCACTTGCTGGATCGTCTGCCGGGCCAACTCTGAGGCACTTTACAGCCTCGACTAAGCGCTCCACGACACGGTCATGCACCTCTTCCAGCAATATCAGCCGGGATGCAGCGGAACATTTCTGCCCCTGGTATCCGAAGGCCGATTCAATCGTATAGGCCACAGCCTCATCCAGGTCGGCATCCTCGTCAACGATAATGGCGTTCTTACCACCCATCTCACACACCACCCGTTTGACTTCTTGCTGGCCGGGTTGCAGTTGCGAAGCCTCCCTGAGTATTTCCAAACCCACGTCTTTAGAACCGGTAAAGGCGATCAGGTTCACTTCGGGATGGCGCACCAGGTAGGCCCCCAAATCACCGCCACCCTGTACCAGCTGACAGGCACCCGACGGAACCCCAGCTTCCCGCAGGATGTTCATGAGGTGAGCACCCAGCACGGGAGCCTGCTCAGCAGGCTTTAGAACAACACAATTACCGGTCACCAACGCTGCCGTGGTCATCCCTGTGGGTATCGCCAGGGGAAAATTCCACGGTGCGATCACCGCGGCCACCCCTCTGGCCCGGTAGAAGTGCAGGTTGCTTTCCCCAGGGATGCGTTGGGTGACCTGCGGTTCGCTAAGCCGAAGCATCTCCCGGCCGTAGAATTCGAGGTAGTCGATGGCCTCTACCACGTCGGCATCCGCTTCACGCCATCCCTTGCCGGCCTCATAGGCTTCCCAGGCCGCCAACTCCATGCGCTGTCTTCGCATGATGGAGGCGGCCCGGAATAGCACGGAGGCCCGGTCTTTGGGGGAAGTGAACTGCCACTGGGCAAAGCTTTCCTGCGCTGCTCTTATAGCCTCATCGGCCAACCCCATGTTTGCGACAGGCACCTTACCCACCGTTTCCTTAGGGTTAGCTGGATTGACGGAGATCAACACCTCCTCGGTTTTTAGCTCCTTGCCGGCCACCCAGAGGGGAAAGAACCCGCCCAGCCTGCCCTTGACCGTTTTCAGGGTTTCAGCGTATCGGGAGCGGACCTCTGAGCGCGAAAAGTCCAGCAGCGGATCGTTCTCGAACGCCGAAGGAGACTCGGCATCGGTCATGGTGATAGAGACGTGAGCCCCTACCGTAGCGCCTCCCTTGGTGGAAGGGGGGCGAATCAGGGTCTCCAGGTCGCGTTCTTCGGCAAAGGTCTGACGTAAGAAAGAAGCGTTTGAGGTGTTCTCCATGAGACGTCGAATCAGATACGACATCCCTGGAATAAGCTCGCCGACGGGAACATAAACGCGGACCCGAAACCCGCTCTGAACGATGGCCTGGCGAATGGGCTCGGCCATTCCGTAAAGCATCTGCATTTCGTAACCGTTGTCGGGAATTCCGAGCTCCCTTGCCGTGACGATACCATGGGCAATGCTACGAATGTTGTGGCTCCCGAAGGCAAGGTCGATCACGTCTCGATGTTCAAACACAAGACGTGTGGCACGCTCAAAGTTCGCGTCGGTTTCATCTTTGTTCAAAAACACGGGAACAGGCCAACCCTTCTGCTTAGCCCAGGCGATCTCGCTATCCCAGTAAGCACCTTTGACCAGGCGTATCCCGATCCGACGGCCACGCGCGCTCGCCCAACGGAGCAAATCGTTCAAATCTTTGTCGCTGTCCAAAAGATAGACCTGGAAGGCGATGGCGAGTTGAGGTTTGTCCTTGAATTCGTCCTCCTCCAGGAGCTCTCGAAATATGGACAGAGTCAGATCCTTGTAGGCGTATTTTTCCATGTCGATGGTCAAAGACGCCCCAAGCCTGGCCCCCTCCCTAAAGATGGACCTGAGTCTTCCTTTCACGATGGTGCTGGAATTTGGATCAAGCGGATCGAATCGAGGGCACAGTGACGAGAGCTTTACAGAGACATTGACCTTTGGAAGAGGGCCCTGCCATCCCGAATCGATCTGGGGAATGACAGGCCATTTTTCCACCTCCGGGGCGAGGCGCCGCGTGAGATCAATATAGCGACCCTGCATCGCGTCCGCTTCCGGATCGCTCAATGTTGTTTCCCCCACCACATCCAGGGTAAAAGCGGAGGGCTCCTTCCGTAATCCCGACAGAACTGTCACCAAGGATTCGGTATCCTGCTCCACGATGAACCTGCGAGCCAATCGAACTACATTTTGACGCACCACCGGCGCTACTAGCCATCCCGCGTGCAGGGTTTGGGCGAGATAAACCAATCCGCTCAGGGCATGGTCCACCCGGCCAAAGTACTCACGCAGATGGCGCCCGATCTCCGCCGCAGAATCGAGGCTGGGCAAGACATCCACGAAGCGAAACAGGGCTACCCGGAGATCCTCGTCCTTGAGCGACCAGTCAATCATCCGGCCCATCCAGTCTTGAGGATCAAACAGCGAGGGTTTCTGCTCTGCTGCTTTTTTGTAAAGGCTACGGGCTAGTTCGCTGATTTCTTTTTCTCTGCCGCTTGGGTCTTCCATAAAAAGACCATCCCAATACATCTATTCTAGTACGATTTACCCCTATCCGTAAGAATAAATTTGGCCTTTGAACACTCCACGGAACAGGTAAGAGTCTCACCAAATCGACGTTGGAAACAACGCCAACGGCCGGGTCTGAAGGGGGCACGGGATTTTGCCTTGACAATACCAGGCCTTAGACTATTAGTTTCTTTGTCAATTTGCGTTTACAGCATTCGCCACGATTGGAGTATTATTGATGAATGCAACCACTTTCAAAATTAGAACACCCCGTCTCACCGGGGGCCGCAGTCATACTCCCCTGGCTCGCACTGAGTTAGCGGTGGTTGGGCTGAACTACTACGTTCCCGGACGAAAGAATACCCTGCATACTCACCCCGGAGAAGACCACGCTTTTGTCGTGCTGGAGGGGGAGGCGACATTCCACGATAAAGATGGTCATGAAACCCTACTCAAGAAAGGCGAAGGAATAATGATCCCGGAGGGATGGCACTACTGGTTCCAAAATACCGGTAAGATTCCGCTAGCCTTGCTCCGTTTTAGTGCCCTCAAGGGAAATCCCAAGGTCAAGCGCATCGATGCCCAGGGCAAAAAAAGGGAGGAACATGAATTGGACTATGCCGCGGTGGATGGAGAGCCCGTTCAAGGCGAGTTCTGGGAGTTTTCATAGTTATACCCCGAATCCTCGCGCCAATATGGGACTGTCTAATGGTTAGGGCAAAAAGCCGGTGAAGATTACTGACATCAAAACCATTCGCCTCCGAGCGTCCCTTCCTCTGGAGGAACAGTTCCGTACTCGCAGCGGACAGAGAAAAATTCGTTCTGCATTTCTAGTGCAGGTGGATACGAATGAAGGAGTAACGGGACTGGGTTCGTGTTCCGGCAATGGAACAATCCTCGAAACCATCGTAAACCAGGTCTTAAATCCGCTCTTGCTAGGCAGAGACCCCTGTTCCATCAGGGAGATCTGGGAGCAGGCGTACGTGGGAGCAGGAGTACGGCTGTTCGGCTCGAGGGGCATAGGGGTAGTGGCCCTGAGCGGGGTCGACATCGCACTATGGGATATTCTGGGAAAGGTAAAAAACAAACCCATCCGAGAGCTAATCAGCGAATCACCTCGAAACGGCGTTGATCTTTACGCTACCGCCCTTTATCCGGAGCAATCTGGAGGGGACATGGAGACGGCGTTATCGTGGAAAGCAAAGGGGTTTCAGGGCATAAAAATCAAGTTGGGCTTCGACCTCAGCTCAGACCTGGAAAGGGTTCGTGCGGTGCGATCGGCGGTGGGAGAAGAGTTCCCCCTGATGACCGATGCCAACATGGGCTATGACCTCAGCGCCGCCCTTAAAGCCCTGCCCATTCTTCAAGAGTGTGGCGTGGGCTGGCTTGAGGAGCCCCTATTCGTTGAAGACATCGACGGTCACGCGAGGCTACGGGCCAATTCGCAAGTTCCCATCGCCGTAGGAGAAAACCTCCATACACGGCATGCCTTTCAGGAATACATCATCAGGGGAGCCGTGGATGTCTTACAACCCGACGTCGCCCGGGTCGGTGGCATCAGTGAAATGATCGAAGTGGGTGCTCTGGCTGAACGACACGGGCTGCCCATCTCACTCCATACCTATGGCGATGCCGTGGGGCTTGCCGCAAGCAGCCATGTGGCAGCAGCGCTAAAGAGCAGCACCGTCATGGAACTGGATTGCACTTACAATCCCCTGCAGACCGCATTGTTAAAAGAGCCGCTCAAGGTTCAAAACGGCACCCTCATACCTCCCTCAGGACCTGGACTGGGCATTGAACTCGATTTCGATGCTATTACAAAATATCATTACTTAGGAGAGGAAGAATTAAACGTAAGAGAGGCTCCCTTACGGGCCTCATACAAATAAGTGAATTAGCAAACCCGTTCATACGTACCACGTCAAAGGAACCAAATTCATTTTTTTCGCAATTGGCTTTAGACCCGACTCGAAAGGAGTCCAGCATGCCTGAGTATCGAATCATCGACGCGGACGGTCACGTGATGGAGTTGGACGAGGAACTCCGTGATTACATCGGAAGCCCCTACAAGGACCTAGAATGGCACCGCAGCTATTCCTTCTGGCCAGGTCTCACCATGGACGGTTACCTACGGGCTCTCCGAAGACAAGGTGGCTGGGCCGGCGGCGGCAGTGGTCCCAACGCGCAGCATTGGCTCGACTTTCTGGATAAAAACAGCATCGAATTGACGGTTCTCTATCCCACCCAGGGGTTAACCCATGGCGCGATTCAAGACCGGGATTGGGCCGTGACTCTTGCAAGGGCTTACAACGATTGGCTGTACCACCGATTTATGAGCGAGAGTCAACGGCTGGTGGGTGTTGCCCTTCTCCCGGTGCAGGACATCGGCGAAGCTGTAAAGGAACTCCGGCGCTGCGTCACTCAGCTGGGAATGGTCGGCGCTGTGTTGCCTTCCGTTACAACAACGGGCCGGCTATTTGGCGCGCCTGAATTTTATCCCCTCTGGGAAGAGGCCCAGCGTCTTGACGTTCCCATTTCGCCCCATGGAGGGCTCAGCTTTCCCAATCTCGGACTCGACCTCGCTGGCAACTTCACCGTTGCCCATTGTCTCGAGCACCCTTTCGCTCAGATGCGCCAGATGGTCAGCACCATTTTTGAAGGGGTCTTTGAGCTCTATCCAAAGCTTCGCTTCGGTGTCCTCGAATGCGGCGTTGGATGGGTTCCCTACATGATGGACCGGATGGATGAGGAACTCGAACGCAAGGGACAGTACTCTCCCCGTTGCAAGGTAAAGCCAAGTGAATACTTGCGGCGCGGCAACATTTTCTTCGCCGCCGAAGTTGACGAAACCGCGTTACCCCTCGCCGCAAAAGTGCTGTCCGAGGATGTGATCATCTGGGCTTCCGACTATCCCCATGAGCGAGATCAAAGGGACTTTAGCCAGGACATTCCAGATCTGACCGCGCGGAAAGACATCAGTGAGGAGTTGAAGCGAAAGATTTTCTTTGACAACCCGCTGCGGTTTTACCCTCGACTGGCCGAGCGACTAAAAACCAAGATGGGAAAGAAAGCATCGGCAGTGTCTGCGCCAGCACACTAGCAACTATGATCTTTCCCAGGTGAGAGACCCTCGCGGCAAACGTTAAAGAGCGGGGGGGGAAATTGATTTCGCTCAAATAATTATTGGAATTAACTGTAAAGAACCTTGGCGAGCTCTGAGCGGTACCGATCCGTCAGTTCATGCTGGTGCCCCAGGACTTCGAAGATTTGCAGCATGGCCTTGCGGGCACCGCCGTCCTGGAAGTCTTTTTGTTTTTTCATCACATTAAGAAATTCTGACAGGGCCTCTTCATACTTTTCGAAGGCTGCTAACACCGACCCGAGCTTGAAACGTGTCTCCAGATCATCGGGGTTGGCCTTCAGAGCGGCCCGAAGCGTTGCTTCATCCTCTCCGATACCTTCCTTAAGATTTTGCCGTGCGATGAGCTTTTCGGCTTCATCTCGCTCCGGCGTTGTGAGGGGTATCCTTTCCAGGAAACTCTTTCCGTCAGCGTTACCCTTGGATAGCATCAGCCGTCCCATAGAGAGAAGAGCACCCGGATGCAGCGGTGAGTCCCGCAAGACTTCCTCGTACACGGCGTCGGCTTCGTCCGGTTTGCCTTGGTCCTCAAGATTCTTCCCTTCGAGTACCCGTAGGTCCGCCTGAGAAGGAACAACACGAGCAAGGATCTCCCTTACGGCCTCTTCCGGCAATGCTCCGGTAAACTCATCCGCGAGTTTTCCGTCCTTAAATAACTTCACTGCGGGAATACCCTGGATTCCGAACAGACTCGCCAAACCCTGGTTCTCATCCACGTTGACTTTGGCCAGGATGAAGTCTCCCTTGTACTCTTCCGCTAACCCTTCCAACACCGGCCCCAAAACGCGGCAGGGCCCGCACCACGGAGCCCAGAAATCTACCATCACGGGCGATTGATGGGATCGCTCCACGACTTCCTTCTCAAAATCATTTTCACTGACTTCTATGGTCCACTGGTTCATAGTTCTCTCAAATTCGAAACCCGAAATCCGAAATTCGAAACAAGTTCAAATAATAAAAAATCATAATCTTCCGAATAATCCCGTTTTCGACTTTTTTCATTTGCATCATAAGGCTTCGTTTGTTTGAAATTTCGTACTTGGAATTTCGGATTTCAATGCGGCAGAACTTCGCGCAATGATCTTCAAACTGCGAAATCGTAATTAAGAATTCGCCGATCCAAAAATTAGAATTTTACAACTTTTTTAATTTTTACTTTTACCTTTTTACTTCACCCTATGCCCGTTTGCCTTTTTTTGGAAAGCTCTCCGGGTCAAAGCTGGAACCGTTCAGGGCAAAGGTCCGTTCCACCGGTGTGGGCTGAAGAATCGTTTGCATGACGTAGCAACCTTTTTCCGCGTTTCTCACCACTGCCGCGACCCGCTCCGGTGTCTCTTGAGAATCCAGTTCGAGGTGAGTTTCAAATCCCAGCCCCCTGGCTTGCACGGTCTCTGCCAACACAGAACCCTCACTTTTGAATCGCGCCTTTACCGCTACCCGCGCCTTGTCGATCTTCGTTTTCATCATTTCCCCGTACCGGGAAATCTGGGTGAGTAGTCAAAAGGCCAGGGAGAGGCCAAAGTAAGCCAGTGGCGGAGGGGCCGTATTTTCCCCGCCGATACGCTCGCCTTCATCACAGTAAACGGTAAAGCCCCTGGCATGGCCCTCTTTGCGCATCTTTGCCAGAGTCTCCGCATCCGCTTCCATTTGAATCTCTCGTTTTACAGTTACATCTTCAGCCACTGGTCGTTACCTCCCTCGGCTCATTTGATTTTGCACGCAAGCCTAGCGCAAAGGTGGCATGGCGTCAATTGCGCTGGTCTCACCTAAGTGCTATAAATCGCGAGCCTTTAATCACCTAACGCAGAGGGGAATAACTCTCGCAAAGACGCAAAGGAATTCCAAGCCCGGAAAAGTTAAGAATTTGCCTTTCTTTGCTGGCTTGGCGTCTTGGCGCGATGAATTTTTCCTATTCTAATGGCCAAACGCCATCCAAGTCTTGTCCTCCTATCCCACGATCATCATCACGCGCTTGCGTTGGCGCTTCGCTGTCGCAAGCACGCCCTGGGTCAACTCAGCCCCGGAGACCCTGATGCGTCAAAGAAACTTGCCCAGGAGGTAAAGGAATTTTTTGCTCAAAACCTCCAAAGCCACTTTAAAGCGGAAGAAGATATTCTTTTCCCGGTAATCAAGGCCCACGCGGCTAGTGACTCAGAAACGCTAATCGAGGAACTGCACCGCGATCATGAACGGATCACTAAAACGGTGAGCGCCCTTGATAAAGGAACCGGCTTATCCAAGACTCTCTTTGACCTCGGGGATATTCTCGAACGTCACGTGCGTCAAGAAGAGAGAACCCTTTTTCCCATCTTCGAAAAAGCTGTCCCTAGTGGATCCGCCGATCAGACCGGGATGGAGATAGAAAAGATTCTCCGATCCACCCGTTAACTGTTTTCAATCCTCCGTCAGATACTAACCTTCATTGGGCCAAACGGTCCAATCGCCATTACCCGCAAAGGCTTGCCCCCGAGAGCGAGGAACGCTTGGCATTCCGTTTAATCAGGGAGGTTGGGCTCCGGGGCCCGCCACAAAAACCAGTTACGAGCTAAAAGTGTTGAGGACTGCGCGAAGAAGAGACAGAGATAGGGACAGAGACAGAATAGGAAGCAAAGCGCATAGGGCAAGTTGCAAGGAGTGAGAATCAGAGAGCAAAGGCAAAATAGAAAATGCACCGACAGCAACAATGGCGGTGGGAATTTCTTGTCCGCAGCCGAAGGGGTGAGTCATGAAGGGCGAGGGCATCGAGCGTAAAGCAACAATGACCTGTACACGATCGCAATCAACCTATCGCTCCTGTTCGCGTAGCGCGCTCAACCTTCTTCATTTGAAGCCCACCTCAAGGTACTAACCTATTGCCATCGCCCGGAAGGGCTCGCCCCCGAGAGCGAGGAACGCTTGGCATTCCGTTTAATGAGGGAAGGTTGGGCTCGGGGGACTGCCCCAAAACTAGTTACGAGTTAAAAGTGCTGAGGACTGAGCTACGCTTTTACATACTCCTTCATGTAGAGATCCAGTAACGCAAAGAGGAGGGCAACGATCATGGGACCGAGAATGAGGCCAATGATTCCAAACAATTTGAGTCCACCCAGGATACTAAAAAATAAAATCAGGATGGGAAGCCGAAGACGGTTACCGATCAGCAGCGGTTTGAGAAAGTTATCGATAGATCCGACGATGAGCCAGCCCCAGAGAAACAAGGCCACGCCTTTCCAAAACGGGCCCTGAATAAACCCCAGATAGATGGAGGTAGGCAACCACACAAGCAATGATCCCCCGATGGGAAACAGAGCGGTAAAGGCGGTTGTTACCGCCAGGACGATATAAAAAGGCACTTCCAAAAACCAGTATCCCAGGCCCGCAAGCATCCCTTGGATCATCGCTGTGATGAGGGCGCCGTGAATGACAGCAAAAAGAGCGTTGACAATATTCTGAAAGAGATGGTCCTTGTGTTGCTGATCCATAGGGAGGAGGGCATGGATCCGGTCCACCAGCGCCTGCCCGTCCCGCAACATGAAAAAGAGGGTAAAGAGCGCAATGACGAAGTTGATGGTGAACAAGAAGATGTTCTGCGCCACGTCTTTCACCTGGGAGGCAAGAAAGGCGGAGGCGACCTGTGCCCCCTGAGCTGCGGATTGCCTTATATCGATATCGAAGAACTCGAGCTCCGCCGAGACGGAATCCCAAGCGTTGATAATTCTCTGCACCCAGGGATGTCCGGTCCAGGCTGCCAATTCATTGTTGCCTACGGAACTCCTCATGGCCTTGGCCAACTCCACTGTCTCCTCGGTCAAAAAGAAGGAGATCCTCATGGCCGGCACAACAATGACGAAGATGATGAGCACCGTTAGGATAAGGGCAGCAAGTGTCGCGCGCCCTTTCAACAATCGCAACAACCATTTGTAAACCGGATAAACAATCATCGCCAGGATCGCCGCCCAGGCCACGGCTTCGAGGAAGGGGCTAAAGATAAGATAGGCGAGGTAGAGGATGACCAGTAACAGGACAAAGAAGAATACGGTGACCAGCCAGTTTTGATTCACGGGGTGTTTCTCCTAGCTTTGAATCAAATCGTTATTGCATTGACGCGTCGAATTTGACAAAAACAGTCAATGCCAGGGAGAACAAAAACAGCCATTATTTCGATTGAAGAATTGGATACGGTTTCTGCGCCAAAACTTTCCGCCTTGCTTAAAACCGTTCCCGGCGTCGACAAGGTCGATCTCAGCCTGGAGCGAAAAGTGGCCGTTGTTGAATTCGACCCGGAGCAAATCCAAGTGGATGACCTGCTTCGAGCGGTCCTAAAAGAAGGTTACCATGTATTGTGATTTGCTTCACTAAAAGAATCAGTCTCCAGCAACCGTGAGACGCGAAATCTTCACCGTGGGTGATGAGATTCGATATCTCATATCCAGATCGTTCCCTACCATCTCGATATTCATGAAAATATCTTTAAGGTTTCCGGCGATGGTGACTTCCTCGACGGGATAGGTGATTTTACCGTCCTCGATCCACAGCCCCGACGCGCCGCGGGAGTAATCCCCGGATACCATATTGACTCCGAACCCAATGAGTTCGGTCACGTAGAAACCGTTCTTTACGGATTCAATGATCTCTTTCGGGGTCTGGGAGCCAGGGGACAGGAAAAAGTTTGTGGGGGCCACTCCCGGCGGATCTCCAACGGACCGGGAGGCATTGCCCGTGGAAGGGTAGCCGAGCTTTTTACCGCTGTATGTGTCCAATAGATAGCTCTTCAGGACACCCTTGTCGACGATCCTCTTTTCTTTGACAGGAAGCCCTTCGCCGTCAAAGGGCTTGGAGCCAAGGGCCGAGGGAATCGTCCCGTCATCCATCACGGTTACGAATTCAGACGCGATTTGATGCCCGACCTTTCCCATCAGGAAGGAGGCACCTTTATAAAGCGCGTCGCCGGAAAGGCCCCGCGAAAGGTGACGCATGAGAGAAGCGGCAGTCTCAGGGTCAAATATGACTGGAACATCACAGGTTTTGATTTTTCGCGCACCCAAGCGTCTCAGCACACGTTCGGCGGCCTTTTGACCCACCGCTCCCGGGGATTCGAGACGGGAGAATTTACGCTGTGAGGAAAACCAATAATCGCGCTGCATGGAGCCATTGACTTTCGCCACCGGCGCCGCGGACAGGCTAAAAGCCGAGCCCTCGTACTCACCGCAAAATCCTGCGCTGTTGGCATAGATCAAACGGCTGAACTGATTTGAAAATTCGCCCCCCTCGGAATTGGTAATGCGAGGATCATGACCCAAGGCCCGCTCCTCGGCTTCACGGGCAAAGCGAATCTTTTCTTCCACCGGCAGGGATCGGGCCTGGTTATCGAGGAGGTCTAGATCGGCCACCCCCTTGGCCAGGTCCTTCGGGCTCGGCAACCCGCTGAACTCATCCGGTACCGTGGCGCGGGCCATCACGCACGTGTCCTTGACCAGGTTGTCGAGCGAATTACGGGAAATGTCGGAAGTGGATGCGGTGGCGGAGCTCTTGCCGAAGAATAGCCTCAGCCCCAGTCTTTTTTCCTGCGCCTGGCTGATCTTTTCAACCTCACCGAGGCGCACGGTCACGAAGAAAGATTCACTATCCACCATGACCACATCCCCGTCCGTCGCCCCATTTTTTTTTGCCTGGTCTAAAATTTCTCGAGCCAATTCCTGACTCAGTTCTAAACGATCCATGAGTATTTTGTATCTCCGTTATTAGTATATTCGTTTGTTGGTTACTCGTTTAGGAAATGAATGGCAGCTTCCCTTGCCGCCGCGTGATTCATTAGATCGCGATCAACCTATGGCGATTTAACGCACAACAGTTACACGAGTAACGATTACGAGGCCTTCGTTCCTCCCACCGTGATCCCATCGATTTTGATGGTTGGGAGTCCCACTCCCACCGGTACGGATTGTCCGTCCTTGCCGCAGGTTCCCACCCCTTCGTCCAGGCCTAAATCGGTCCCCACCATGGAGACGCGTTTCAAAACATCCGGACCGTTCCCGATCAACGTGGCTCCGCGGATGGGGCGCGTCGTCTTTCCGTCCTCGATGAGATAGGCCTCGCTGGCCGAGAAGACGAATTTTCCATTGGTGATATCCACCTGACCGCCGCCAAAGTTTACCGCATAGATTCCCTTTTTGACGGATCGCAAGATCTCCTCCGGGGAAGACTCCCCCGCCAGCATAAAAGTGTTGGTCATCCGCGGCATGGGAATATGCGCATAGCTTTCCCGACGGCCGTTTCCTGTAAGAGCCATACCCATGAGGGAGGCATTGAGACGATCTTGCAGGTAACCCGTAAGAACGCCCTTTTCAATCAGCACGGTCCGATGAGTAGGGGTCCCCTCGTCGTCGTGATTCAGCGAACCCCGGCGCGACGGGATGGTGCCATCGTCCACCACCGTACAGAGCTCGGAAGCCACCTTCTGGCCGATTCGATCGGAGAACGCGGAGATTTTTTTCCGGTTGAAATCGCCTTCCAGACCGTGACCGATGGCCTCATGGAGTAGAATGCCCGGCCATCCCGGACCCAAAACAACGTCCATTTCTCCCGCCGGTGCATCTTCCGCCTCGAGGTTTAACAGGGCCTGTCGGACCGCTTCGCGTGTATAGCGTTCGTAGTCCTTCTTTTCCGTCAGAAAGGAAAACCCCACCCTTCCTCCGCCACCATAACTTCCCATTTGCCGGTTGCCGCCGTCCTCGGCGATACAGGTGACGTTGAGCCGGATGAGGGGCTGAACGTCACCGACCACCCATCCATCGGAGGAGGCCACGAGAACAACCTTTCGCTGCGTCACTAGGCTGACAAAAACGTTTTTAACCCGCGAATCGATGCCCCGGGCCAATCGATCCATATCATGAAGCAACGCAATCCGCTCCTCCAGTTTGAGATCTCCCGCACCGCTTTCCAGCGGGTAAAGATTGTGGGCTGTGCCGGGCTTTCCGCCCACCGGCACGGGCATGGCCGACTGCTTGTTCTGGGCGATATAGCGTGCCGTTCGTGCGGCCAGTTCCAGGTTCTCGATGGTAATGTCATCCGTAAACGCGTATCCGGTCTTGGCTTCCGCCAGAACGCGAACCCCCACCCCGTTAGCAGAGGAACTGGAGGCATTTTTTACCATCCCCTCTTCCAGGCTGATGGCCTCGTTGGTGCGGTACTCGAAATAAAGATCCGCATAATCGGCCTTGCTTTCCAAGGCGCGGGAAAGGACCTTGTCGAGATCACGTGACGTGACACCGAATCGCTGGTCGAAAAACGATGTGGCGGGTATCACTTCTTGAGCCATGCGAATTCTCCTCTTTCATACGCTCTAGGGCTGAATTTATGCCCTTGAAAAAGAGTATAGTATATGATTAGCGTAATAAACAGACCAATGTTCGACTAGAAATCATAGATAACCGGGAATAAATGGCGAAGAATATTGTACATGTCGTAGGAACGGGGACCATTGGGGAACCCCTAATCGGAATCCTTTCCACGTTCCGCGAGGAGTTTGGAGTGGACGAGGTTACCTACCACAAGCGAACTCCACGAGAAAACGACCGCTCAAAAGTTACCGCCCTCGGTCAAAAAGGCGCCGGGCTCTGCGTGGATAAAGACCGGTGGGGTAACTTTAGAGAATTGGGGATGGAACCCCGCTACGAGGCCGAAGAAGCCATCGAAAGAGCCAATGTGGTCATCGACTGTACACCGGTAGGTAACGACAACAAGGAAAAATACTATAAGCGTTACGCCACCAATGGTCGTGGATTCATCGCTCAGGGAAGCGAGTTCGGGTTTGGCAAAATGTATGCTCGGGGGATCAACGACAGTGCCCTGGATAAAGAGAAGGATCAGTTTATCCAGGTGGTAAGCTGCAATACTCACAACCTGGCGGCGATCATCGACACCATTGCGCTGGGTCCGGAAAAGGAAAACAACCTCGATGAGGGCCGTTTCGTTTGCATGCGGCGCGCCAACGACCTGAGCGAAGACGGGGGTTACATCCCGGCCCCTGAGATCGGTAAGCATGACGATACCCAATACGGAACGCACCAGGGAAGGGACGCCCACCACCTGTTCAAAACCCTGGACTTCGACCTGAATATCTTTTCCTCGGTCCTTAAACTAAACACCCA